>Ga0307510_10000249_pt1 | contig 48754 bp, 50 predicted proteins | sample 12_EM_MG_FD_207224 | JGI IMG/M metagenome (GOLD analysis project Ga0307510, IMG submission 207224) | Populus trichocarpa ectomycorrhiza microbial communities from riparian zone in the Pacific Northwest, United States - 12_EM | ecosystem: Host-associated > Plants > Roots > Unclassified | place... | reverse complement strand
TTTCGGTAGCCTTGCTTACACCGGTGATTACTACTTCGCTGGCTTCGATAGAAGATGTTTGCAATATGACATCCAGTTTGGTGGTTTTGGACAAGTCGACCCGTTGATTAAATGTAGCGTAACCAACAAAACTAACCTGCACCAGGTAAATCCCTTTAGGCAGTTGACCGATAGTGTATTTGCCATTTGCGTCGGATATGGTGCCTATGCGCAGGTCGGGGATTGAAATGGTTGCTCCCGGTATAGGTTTGCCGTCGGCTTTATCTGTAATCGTACCACTCAAACTGCCGACCACATCGTCGGCATATAGTTTATTTTTAACAATAGGGGCATTTGAAAATGCCGTGGAATATATAAATAGCGCTAAAAAGCAATATAATAGCTTGAATTTCATAATAATTTTTTTTGAATCAATAATGCTGCCAGTGTTGGCAAAATTTAATAGAGGAATTATTATGAAACGGGAGGGGATCGTCCTGCTGAAAGGACGAGGGATATGCTTATAAAATCATATTTACCTTGTTTGTAAAAATGATCAGCAGTAACTACAGAACTAAAATATTGATGGTCAGTTAGCATCATGCTGGTGTGATGCATGGCATCGCACAACTGGCACTTTTCTGATACGGTGGTTTGGTTTTTCGAGGTTTGATGCGAATGATATTTTACCAGGTGCTGGTGGGTATACACCATTGCCTGTCCCGCCATAAAACTTAGCAGTACGATCCAGGTATAAATGATATGTCGTTGCGCTTGACTCAAAACCTTATTGCGTTTAATTTTATTATAAGACGCATTTCGCACAAAAATAGTTAAATGCGAATGTAAAATATCATGTAATCGTAACAATGTCGTTGTAAACTGGTTTTCAAAAATTCATTTAATAATAACACCGATGTATATTTGGCCCATGAAGCCTGCTGAAATTAATTTGAAATGGAACGCGCTGCAGCAAAAAATAGCGGCAGATTTTGATACTGATATACCCGACATGAAAGTGATGTTGTTTTTGATCGGTGTTCAGGAATTGGGACAAGGTCCAAAAAAATTCAGCAAGCGCCAAAAAGAGGAATTGATGCATATAGCTACCTGCAAACTCTTTAGCCAGATGGGATTTTATGAACTGGAGGGCCTGGACCAGGACGGCTGGCCGCACTGGAAACTGGTAAAAACTATCCCGAACTATACTTTGCTGGAGCAGGAAATGCTGATGAAATCCCTGGTGGTTGAATATTTTGAAGCTATGTAGGTTGGTTAAAAATGTTGTAAGGGTTGTAGTTGTTAAAATAGTTTTAAAACTTTGTTATAACCCTTACAACCTTTCCAACCACTACAACAATTACAACTAAAAAATGAAAAAATTATTTACACTATTATTCCTGTTAAGTACCCTAACCGCGTTTGCCGGTGGGCCAAAGAACCAATATGTCCGTATCAAAACCAGTTATGGCGAATGTATTATCCGCTTGTATAATGAAACGCCACAGCACCGCGACAACTTTATAAAACTGACAAAGAAAGGCTTTTACAACGGCACGCTGTTTCACAGGGTGATCCAAAATTTTATGATACAGGGTGGTGATCCGGATTCAAAAGACCCTAAAAAAGCTACGCCGGGCACCGAGTTAGGCAATGGCGATGTGGGTTACACCGTTCCGGCTGAATTTAAAGACAGTATTTTTCATAAACGCGGGGTATTGGCCGCAGCCCGTGATGATAACCCGAAAAAAGCATCAAGCGGCTGCCAGTTTTATATTGTAGAGGGTAAACGTTACACCGAAGGCAAACTGGATACACTGGAAAAAGCGGAAAGAATGCATGGCCATAAATTCCCGGCATGGCAGCGTGAATGGTACGAAACCGTTGGCGGAACACCGCAACTGGACCAAAATTATACGGTGTATGGCGAAGTGGTGATCGGTATTGATATGGTTGACCGCATTGCAGCTGTTAAAAAAGATGAACGCGACCGACCGGTGGTGGATGTGCCGATGACGGTGGAATTGCTAAGCAAAAAGGAATGTAAACAGTTGGATGAGTTATTAGGACTTGAGGCAAAGTAAATCCGAAATTGAACATCCGAAATCCGAAATCAAAACATGAAGATCATCACTTATAACGTAAACGGCATCCGCTCTGCAATCAATAAAAACTGGCTGGCCTGGTTGCAGGCCACTGATGCAGATGTCGTTTGCCTGCAGGAAATAAAAGCTACGCCTGATGTGCTGACTGACCTCGGCCTGGTTGATGCAATGGGTTACCAGCATTATTGGTTCCCGGCTGAAAAGAAAGGCTACAGCGGAACGGCCATATTTACCAAACAATTACCCAAACATATAGAATACGGCTGCGGCATAGCTGATTTTGACCGCGAGGGGAGGAATATCCGGGTTGATTTTGATGAGGTATCTGTAATGAGCGTTTACTTCCCTTCAGGATCAAGCGGAGATGACAGGCAGATATTTAAATACCGTTTCCTTGATGAATTTGGCAAATACCTTACCCTGTTAAAGGTGGATCATCCCAAACTGGTGATCTGCGGTGATTACAATATCTGTCACCGGGCTATTGATATCCATAACCCGAAATCCAATGCCAATTCATCCGGCTTTTTGCCCGAGGAACGCGAGTGGATGGAAAACTTTATCGAGTCCGGCTTTGTAGATACTTTCAGGCATATGAACAAGGAACCCCACAATTATACCTGGTGGAGCTTCCGTGCCAATTCACGCGCCAAGAACCTGGGTTGGCGTATCGATTATGCTATGGCCACAAAAGAATTGGAAGAAAACATCAAACGGGCGGCTATTTTACCGGAGGCAAGACATTCGGATCATTGCCCGGTTTTGCTCGAGTTGGAGTTTTAGCCATCAAGATTTGACAACTTTTTAAAAGTTGTCAAATCTAAAAAGCCATCATTACTCTTCTTTTATCAATCCTTTTATCTGTTCGGCTAACTCTGGCGTAACGGAAAGCCCATGAACAGTTTTTGCATGTTCAGCAGCCTGGGTTAAAACTTCTTCGTCTGTTTCTGCATGTATTACCGCCTTGCAATCGAAGCCGGCATCTGCGCAATGTAATGTTTTCATAATTTTGCCTGATTTTTAAGTTTAATATTATTTACAGGCAAAACTATAAGCCGCTAAACATCAGAACGGTATCAAAAGATACACAAGCAAACATATTTTTTTAGGATACTAATTCTATGCGGCCGCGAAAGAGTTTGATCTTATTACGGTGCTCATAGTCTTTCAGAATCCGGGAGATAACAACCCTGGTAGTGCCAAGTTCATCAGCCAGTTGCTGGTGCGATAGATTGACGGACTTTCCATTTCCCTTTTTAGCAGCTTCCTTCAAATACTCCATCACACGGGTATCAATATTTTCAAAAGCAACGCCCTGGAAGGAGCTGATCAGCTGGTCGTACCGGGTCCGGAACATTTGCATCACATACCTATTCCATGAGGGATATTTTAATTGCCATTGATCGATCAGGCTGGCCGGGAAGATCAGTACTTCGGTCGGCTCGGTCACCACTCCGTGGGACGTGCTTTTATTGTTAAAATAGGCCGCCGCGAGCGACATGGTGCAGGTTTCTTCGGCCCTGACATAATAAAGCAATATCTCCCTGTCCTCACTTTGCTGAAAAACACGAATGGCCCCCTTAAGGACGATGGGCAGGAACTTCACATATTGCCCGTCACGAACAATCACATCACCTTTGTTAAAAGATAGCAATTGCCCATGCTGCAATAGCTCTTCTTTAAATCCCGGCTCGGTAAAGAAGGTGAGTTTTTTCAGTAGATCGGTTGTCGGTGTCATGATGATTTAAACGACTGATTATCACTGATCCAATTTACAACTTATCCCATAAAAAAAGCCCCATTTCCAGGAGCTTTCTATTTTTTAATGGTCTTATTGTTACTTACCCCTTCACCCGCTCTACATAAGCACCGGTAGCTGTATCCACTTTCACTTTGTCACCAATGTTGATGAATAAAGGAACTTTAATCTCGGCACCTGTTTCAACAGTTGCACTTTTTAATGCGCCGCTTGAAGTATTGCCAGCTACGGCAGGTTCAGTATAAGTGATCTCTAATTCTGCAGATCCTGGTATTTGGCCCATTATGGCCTCGTCGCTTTCAAACGCAACGATCACATTCATACCTTCTTTTAAAAACTTAACAGCGCTTCCAAACAGGATCTTCGGAACATTATGCTGATCATAAGTGGTGTTGTCCATTATCACTAACGAATCGCCATCCTCATATAAATATTGATAATCGTTAGTTTCTACGCGTGCTATAGTTACATCTTCGTCAGTACGAAAACGGTATTCAACCAATTTGCCTGTTTTTACATTACGCATGCGTGCCTGGTAAAAAGCACGAAGGTTCCCGGGTGTACGGTGTAAAAACTCCTCTACCTGCAATAATTCGCCATTGAAGCGAAGGATATTGCCATTCTTTATTTCTGATGCTTTAGACATAAAACTTTTATTGAGGCGCAAACTTAGGGAGTTATGCGCAAAGAAACAAGAACACGATTAAAGGATTTGACACGATTTGTAAGATTATTGAAGATTTAATATCCTGACAATCAGTTAATCCTTTAATCATGTCAAATCCTTTAATCGTGTTACCTTTGCAGCATGGTTGGTGTGATACTAAAAAAGGGCAAAGAAAAGGCGGTGCTGCAGCGGCATCCCTGGTTGTTTTCAGGAGCTGTGGAACGTGTAAAGGGTAAGCCTGCTAATGGTGACATTGTAAAACTACTCAATGACAAGGGCGATTTTATGGCTTATGGATTTTATAATGATCAGTCGAGGGTGGCCTTACGGTTGCTGGAATGGGATGAGAATACAGAGATTAATGAAGATTGGTTCCGTAGAAAAGTGGCAGTAGCAGTAGCAAGCCGCAGTAATATTTTGGAAGATGGCAAAACCAATACCTGCCGCTTGATTTTCAGCGAAGCGGATTACCTGCCCGGCCTCATCGTTGATAAATATGCGGATTATCTTGCTGTACAAGTGCTCACTTCGGGTATCGAACAAGTTATGCCTGTCATAATTGACGAACTGCAAAAGCTGTTGAAGCCTAAAGGCATTTTTGATAAAAGTGATGCTTCCTCACGTGCACACGAAGGTTTGGAAACCATCAACCAGGTATTGGCAGGTGAACATCCGCCTGAGATTGTAAAAGTGTTGGAGAATAATGTTATTTATGGTATAAATATCGCCGAGGGCCAAAAATCAGGCTTCTATTGTGATCAGCGGGATAACCGTTTGATCACTGCTTTGCACGCAAAAGGCAAAAAAGTGTTGGATTGCTTTTCCTATACTGGTGGTTTTACATTAAATGCTTTAAAAAACGGGGCATGGGCAGTTACGAGTGTAGATAGCTCAGCATTGGCTATAGAGACTTTGAAGCAGAATATCGGCTTGAACAAACTGGACGCATCCAAACACAGCGCCATACAATCAGATGTAAACAAGCAATTGCGGGCCTTGCGCGAGCAGGGCGAAAAGTTTGATATCGTAGTGCTCGATCCGCCTAAATATGCGCCATCACGGTCTGCATTGAATAAAGCAAGCCGTGCTTATAAGGATCTGAACCGTTTGGGAATGTTATTACTTGAAAAAGGTGGGTTACTGGCGACTTTTTCCTGTTCGGGGGCTATGGATATAGATACTTTTAAACAGGTACTGGCCTGGGCCGCGCTGGATGCCGGTAAAGAAGTTCAGTTTATCTACCAGTTCTGCCAGCCTGAAGATCACCCCGTAAGGGCCTCATTTCCCGAAGGAGAATACCTGAAAGGTTTATTGTGCAGGGTATATTAAATAGAGTCAAGAACCAAGATTCAAGAAACAAGACAGTTTTTCTTGAATCTTGGCTCCTGGTTCTAAAACAAATCATTCTAATTTTACACTCTGGTAAGTAGTATTGATACTGATCTTATTGTTGGAGTTGCTATTACCGGCATAACCCCTGTAATTTTTTGTTGGATGATAACCCTTCTCATCATCGGATGGTGACTTGCTGGTAATTTTAAGCCTGTTATCATCAAAATTAAAGCTGCCGTATTTTACCGTTACGTCAAAATCAAAGTTTTCATCACCCTTGAGTCCGATATTCACACTTGAATATTTTGAATCGATATCCAGACTCTTTAACGCCTTACTGATCTCGCCTATTTTTATTCCACCGCCATATCTTAGATTAAATGTACCCGAAGTATTCAGTTTTTCTATATCAACCGGGGCATAGTTTACATTGGCATCTAATCTGCCAACATTTCCCAGTTTTAATGAACCATATGATAAGCTTAGTGTGCCACCCTTCAATTCGTCGATGCTGACCTCGTAATAACGGAAATTAAGTTCATTTGAAGGATTGGTTAAGCCCTTTGCTACCAACGCGCCATAGGCATTGTCAATTGTTACTTTTCCGCTCAGGCTTGGCAACACAACCGCCCCATACCTGTTCCGCAGGTCAAGGGACATGGTTGATGGCATATATATGGTATAATTTACTTCGGCCCTGTGGCGGTCGTTCATATTGCTGAAAAGGCTCCACATAGAGCTATTTCCGGAACCAAAATTTGTCCTGAAAGATACCACATTGCCATCCTTACTATCCGAAATACTGATAGCGTCGACCAGTTTCTGAGCTGTTTCGTCATCGCTGGCGCTGCCCTTTATCTGTACATCCACTTTTACCTCGTTCTTGTTCCAGGTATTTATAGTTACGCGTCCGTATTTATTATCTATAGCCAGTTTATCATTGCCGTCAACCGAATAGCTTTTGCTGTAGTTTTTTATTCTTTCCTGTGTATTACCGGTTGAGGTGTTTGAATAATTAACGTTCTCGTTATCATAAACACTTACGTTCACACTATGAACGGCATCATTTACAGTTGTTGTGATAGTTGATACCAGGCTGTTCAAATGAAGGTTCTTATCAAAATCACTAAAGTTCTCATCCAGCTTTTGGCCCAACTTTTCCATAGCCAGTTCCAGGTGTTTAGTGTTGACCTTCAGATCCAGGTTTAACACCTTCATGCTTTTGTTGAAAGCTTTGCTGTCAAAGCTGGATGTGCTGGAACTATCCGCTGCATCCTGAGCAAAAACAGGGTGGCCTACCACCAACAGGGCGGCAATAAACAGGGCCGGTTTATATATTTTTGGTATCATTACCTTCTTGTTTTTTGGTTTGGTTGATCTGCTCAATAACGCCCAATTGCTGGGTAAGTATCTCGCTTTGTATTTGCAGGTTGCGTATCATGGCACGCAGCACACGCTCCTGGTTAGGGCTGGTGGCCAGGTCCCTGTTCAGTCTGTTATAGGTCGAATCCATTTTGGTTATTTCAGCACTGAACTCCTTATATAATTCAGGGTCTGCTTTAGCAATGGTTTTTAATTCCTTGCGTTGGGTTTGCACTAATGATGCATAATGCATTTGTTGCTTAGCATATGCCGGGTTAATAGAAGCAAAATTAACGGCTTCGCTTCTTTCGTGGCGCAGGTATAAGCCAAAGCTGATGCCCATCACGATGATAACGGATGCCGCCACCTTCAGTACAAAGCTGAGCGAAAAGGTTTTTGCTTCACGCTTTTTTATTTCTGTTCCCTCAGCGGGCAGATGCTTTTCAATCCTCAACCACAGATCGGCTGACGGTTCAAGGTCATCAAACTCTTCTTTATTCGTTTTAATAAAGTCCTCTAATCGCTTGCTCATGATGTTATTCCTCTTCTTGTTAAAATCTCGTTTAGTTTTCTTTTCGCCCTCAAAAACTGCGTCCTTGAGGTATTTTCAGAAATATTTAATATCTGTCCTATTTCTTCATGGTCATATCCTTCAAGCAGGTACAATGAAATCACCAATCTATATCCTTCAGGCAGCTCCTTCATCGCATCCTTTACCTGGACCACTTTATATTGTACTTCCTCGTCGCTTTCAGCTTCCTCGTCAGGAATATTATCCAGCTGTCCATCCTCCAATTCAACCAGTTCCAGTCTGCGTTTGCGCAACAGGTTAATGGACCTATGAACCACAATTTGTTTTAACCACAAACCGAAAGTAGTCTCCTGACGGAAATCCTTTACGCGGTTAAAAGCATCCAAAAAAGCTTCCTGTAATACATCTTCGGCTTCGTCAATGCTCCCTACTATCCGGAAGGCGACATTCAGCATCGCTTTCGAATATAAACGGTAGAGCTCAAAGCAGGCTTTTTTACTGCCATGCTTACACTCGACCACAAGGTCATAATGCTTATCAATGTATACAGATTCCAAATTTTCAGCTTTCAAGTTATATGACGCATCGATTTTTTGAACGTTGCATGCAACCTTAAATTAAGGTAAATAAATTGTTTTATAAGCGAACAGATATTGTTCGTTTTTGGTACATGTACTTTTGTGTTTATTTGCTAAATATTTAATAAACAGTTTGTTATATTTTTGGCATGATATTTACGAAATTATTCGTACTGTTGTCATTAAATCATTCTGAAATGATAAAGAACTACTTTAAAACTGCCTGGCGAAATATCTCGAAGCATCGGTCAAACACACTCATCAATGTGCTGGGTCTTGGCCTGGGAATTTGTTCTGCTTTGATCATATTCCTGATCGTAAGCTTCGAATTGGGTTTTGATACATTTCACCCCGATAAGGATCGCATATACCGCATAGTTACCGATCAGCAGGATAATGCTACAGGAAATACAGATCATATCGGAGGCTCGATCAATGCCTTACCCATGACCGTACGTAACGAGTTGACCGGGTTTGAAAGTGTGGCAGCATTTTATAATTATTATGCGGGTGTATCAATAAAAAATAATGCAGGGCAGACCATTAAAAAGTTTGACCCGGTAAGATTGGGCCAGGAGGCGTCGCCCATGGTCATCGCTGATCAGCAATATTTTGAGCTGTTTAAATACCAATGGCTGCAGGGTAATCCGGCAACAGCACTATCCGAACCTTTTACAGTGGTGCTGTCGGAAAGTGAAGCGAATAAATATTTTGGTGCAACAGGGTCTGCCAATGCGGTGGGCAAAACTATCTTATACCGCGATGCTGTATTGAACGATTCGCTTACAGTTACTGTCTCGGGAGTGGTAAAAGACTGGGATAAACATACCGACTTCGATTTTACGGATTTTATTTCTTCGGCGACCGTCAGGCACAGCTTTTTGAAGGACCTGATCAGGTTCAACAATTGGGGGAATTGGAACGGAACTGCCCAGGGTTTTGTAAAACTGGCCAAAGGTATCAGCAAGGAGCAGGCAGAGAAACAGTTCCCTGCATTTGTTCAAAAACATATACCCCCATACCCCGGCCACCAAATCAAGCTAAGGTTACAGCCGCTGTCGGATATTCATTTCAATAGCACCTATCACGATTTTTATTCCGGTAAGGCGCATTTGCCTACCTTATATGGATTAACAGGTATTGCTGCATTTATATTGATCATTGCTATCATCAATTTTGTCAACCTGTCCACCGCACGATCATTGTACCGGGCAAAGGAAATAGGTGTTCGCAAGGTATTAGGCAGTAGCCGCAACAGCCTGATGCTGCAATTTTTGGCCGAAACCCTTTTGCTTACACTGTTTGCCGTAGTCGTTTCGGTCTTCATGGCATTTCCGGTGTTGAACGGCTTTCGTAACTTAATACCTGCGGGTGTTTCGCTCAATCTATTAAGCCCCTTCATGCTGGTATTTTTAGTCGCCATTACCCTGGTGACAACCGTTTTGGCAGGTTTTTATCCGGCAAAGGTTTTATCTTCATACAAACCAGTATTGACCCTTAAAGGACAGGGGACGCAAAAACTTAGTGGAGGCGGGTATCTGCGTAAGGCACTGATTGTGTTTCAGTTTACAGTTTCGCTCATATTCGTTATCAGTACACTTATAGTTGGTAATCAGCTGCATTATCTATTAAACAAGGATCTCGGCTTTAATAAGGACGCTATCATTACTTTTTACACCGGTTATAATAATCCGCCGCAACGCGCCGAAATTTTTGCGCAAAAGCTCAGGTCATTACCTGATGTAACCCAGGCCAGCGTACACCTCGATGCCCCTGCCGCCAAAGTGCATTCGAACACCCATTTTGACCTGGTAGATGTTCCCGATATGAAATTGGCTGCCGCTTATGAAGCGGGGGATCAAAACTATGTGCCTTTGTTCGGATTAAAAATTATTGCAGGCAGGAACTTTATCGGTCCGGATAATAAAGCGGAGTTTCTTGTTAACGAAACATGTGCCAGGCAATTGGGCTTCAAAAGTCCACGGAATATTATCGGAAAAACAGCCAGCTCAGGTATAGACGACCGTAAAGGGACGATTGTTGGGGTTGTGAAAGATTTTAATGCTTACTCATTACATGAAGTTATACCACCGTTCTTCATTACTTCCAATCCGGATATGGAAAGGGCGATCAGCATTAAGCTGACCACAAAAAGTGGTGGGAGCGGCAGTTTCAAAAAAGATATTGCACAGGCTCAGAACATATGGAAGAGTTTATATCCGAATGAAAAATTCGAATACCATTTTTTTGATGATAAAATTGCCAAATTGTATGAAAACGAGGAAAAGACTTCAACTTTGCTGAATATCGCCATGGTGATTGCCATTTTCATTTCCTGCATGGGTCTGTTCGGCCTGGCAACGTTCACGGCACAGCAGCGCATGAAGGAGATCGCCGTGCGAAAAGTTTTGGGAGCAAGCGTATCGGGTATTGTTGCGCTTTTGAACCGGGATTTTGTGCGACTGGTTGGCATTGCCATACTGATTGCATCACCTTTGGCTTATTACTTTATGCACACCTGGCTGCAGGATTTCGCGTACCGGGTACCTATCAGTTGGTGGGTGTTCCTGTTAGCTGGTTTGGCGGCGATACTGATTGCGCTGATCACCATCAGCGTTCAGTCGGTTAAAGCGGCTATCAGCAACCCGGTCAAAAATTTGAGGAGCGAATAGAAGTCGGAGGTCTGATGTCTGAATTAAGATTAATCTTCTGACCTCTGATTTCCGGCAGCTGATCTCAAAAGAAATTTATCGACGGCTTTCGCTGCACTTTCATATCTGTCACTTCCGGTTCCTGATATAGTAACATAATTGGCATTCAGAGCCCGCAGTTCTCTATACCAAACATCCATAAAATGCTCACGCATATGGGGGAAGTCACGAAGGGGGTCATCTTCCCAGGGCAGGTCGATATTTAGCAGCAGATAAAGATCGTATGGGTGTTTAGGTAGTTCATCTAATACCTCTTGCGGAGAGCGCCCGAATATCTGGTCGCTCCATATTTTTACGGTGATGAATGTGGTATCGCAGATGAGTATTTTATTGGCTTTGGGGAGATATTCTTTTTCAAGCGCTATTTGTCCAAAAAACATATTGATCTCGTCCTGCCAGGTAGGTGGTTCAGTAAGTTTCTCGCAGTATTCACGCGCATATTCAGGTACCCAAACAGTTTGGTAATGATCAGCAAGAAAAGCCGACATAGTTGATTTCCCGGTTGATTCGGGGCCTACGACAGCAATTTTTATGATTTCGGGTTTTTGCATTGATCAGGCGAGTTGTTTTTTATAATCTTTTTTCCAATCGATATATCCCAACAGTGCGATAGCTACATAAATAGCATACATAGCAGCGGTCAGATCTAAATGCTTGAAAATGTAAACGCCAACATAAATAATATCCACGAATACCCATATCAGCCAGTTCTCCAAAATTTTTCGGGCCAGTAATACCTGTGCTACCAGGCTGCAGGCGGTGCAAAAACTATCCAGGTAAGGAAAGGATGCGGGTTTATAATGCAATATAGGTGAGAGTTTAATTAATGAAAATCCTAAAGATGGCGTAACAATTGCTATTAGTAATATAGAAATTATCACTTGTCGCAACGTGATCAAAACGACCGGCGTTTTCAACTCTGTCGCAGGCTTTTTGCTCCAGAAATACCAGCCATAAATATTCATAATCAAAAAGTAGGCCTGAAGTCCCATATCGGCGTATAGCCGGGCATCAAGAAAAATAAAAATGTAAATGCCCACGCTGACAATGGCAGTGGGCCAGTTCCAGATATTATTCCGTGCTGCGAGGTAAACGCATAGCAGACCGGTAATTACACCAATAATTTCGAGCCATGTTTGATGCTGCCACCAATCCTGCAATGCATGGATAATTTGCATGGGGGCAAATATAAATATAAGTAGAGACGCGATGCATCGCGTCTCTACAAGTTTACCAGATCCTTACACGCTTATCCGGATCGAGCCACATTTTATCACCTTTTTTGATGTTGAAGGCTTTATAAAATTCGGGCACATCGCTAAATGGCCCGTTGACCCGAAGGAAGCCTGGCGCGTGTACATCGGTGAGTATCTGGCTGGCCAATACCTCGTCGCGCTCATGCCCCAGCCAGCCCAATGAATAACCTAAAAAGAAGCGTTGTAAAGGAGTAAGCCCATTTATCCTCTTACCCTCTTTGTATTGCTGAGTTTTCTTGAATGCATCCAGGCCCAATACGATACCGCCCAGGTCGGCTATATTTTCGCCGAGTGTAGCCTTGCCGTTTACATGCAGGCTGTCTAAAACCACGTAGCTGTTAAACTGGTCGACCAGCATTTGGGCACGTTGTGTAAACTTTACCGAATCCTGTGCCGTCCACCACGCTTTCAGGTTACCATGCATATCATACTGGCGGCCCTCATCATCAAAACCATGTGTGATCTCGTGCCCTATAGTTGATGCAGCCGCATAACCATAGGCCACAGCATCATCAACGTCCTCATCTTTTATGCCCGGTATCAGGAACTGTGCAGCAGGCAGGGTGATCTCGTTGTTCGACGGGCTGTAATTAGCATTATAAGTCTGCGGCGACATATTCCACTCTTTATGATTTACCGGCTTGCCCAGTTTATTTATATTGATCATATAAGACCAATGTCTTGCGCTCATTACATTGCCCGCATATGATTCGCGGCTGATAACCAGTGCCGAAAAATCCTTCCATTGATCAGGATAGCCAACTTTGGGGTGTATGGTATTCAGTTTTGCCAGTGCCTTTTGCTTGGTTTCTGGACTCATCCAATCCAGTTTGTCAATGTGTTCGCGATAAGATTGCCTGATGGCCTCTACCATGGCTACATATCGCTCTTTGCTCTTTTCAGAGAAATATTCTTTTACAAATAGCTGCCCAAGCAATTCGCCCATTAAGCCGTTTTCATTGTCCAGCACCCTTTTCCATCGTGGTAACTGCTCTTTTTGTCCGCGCATTACTTTGCCGCCAAAACGGAAATTTTCCTCAACCACGGCATTGTTCAAATAAGGCGCGTACGAGCCGATCAGCTTAAAACGCAGGTAAGCTTTCCAATCGTCAACTGAGAAATCATTCAGCGCTTTGCTCACTGCCTGGTAATATTCTGGCTGACCAACTATTACCGTATCAACAGATTTATATTCTAATTTTTTAAACAGGTCATTCCATTCTATTCCCGGTGTCAGTTTGTTTAGTTCGGCAACCGGCATTTTATGATAGTTTTTATAAGGATCGCGCAGATCTTCCAGCTTGCGGCTGTTTTCAGCTAAAAACTTTTCGATATTATATACACTCTTAGCGTCATCGGTCGCCTTTTGTTCATCCAATCCCGACAGGGCCAGCATATTGGGGAGATACTTGGTGCTATAATCATTACGAATACGTGTAGTACGTGCGTCAGTTTTGAAGTAATAATCCCGATTTGGCAGGCCTAAACCTGTTTGACCGAGCTGGACCATCATTTTAGAACTATTTTTATCATCCTGCTCTACCCTGGAACCAATAATATTACGTGCCCCGTTTGTGGTTAATAACGCAGCTGCATTAAGTATATCGTTCTTATCTTTAGCCTGTTCGATCAGCGCTAATTGGTCTTTTAAGGGTACCAGGCCTGATTTTTCAATGCCGGCGCTATCCAATCCGCTGTAATAAAAGTCACCTATCTTTTGCGTAGCCGATCCTTTGGGTGCATTTGCTTTTAACGCATCTTCGTTGATGTTTTTCAACCTTTCACGTATCTCTTCCTGCACCACATTGCCAATTCCCCAGCTGGAATAGGCTGCCGGTATCGGATTTTTCTTCAGCCACCCGCCATTAGCATAGCTAAAAAAATCTGTAGCGGGATTAATGGTTTTATCCAGGTTGTTATAAACAGGGTCGTTCGGCTTATCGGTAAACTGTTTGGTTTGATATGCGCATAATGCAAAGGCTGCAAATGCGGCGATATAAGTGATTGGTCTTTTGTGTAATTGCTTCATGGATACGATTTGGAGCAAACTTAAATAAAAAATTAAGCTGCTTTTTTATCGCTTATGCAAAATAATATGCTGATCCCACCTAAATAGACGAGTGAATTTGAAAACTGGAAGGTAAATCGGGGGCAATCATATATAACTATTCTGTCCAATTTTTATTGTGATTGTTTGCAATAAAATACAAAAGTGTATCAAATAATGGAATAATAGTATTATACAGGACAACTGAAAATAATGGATTTTAATAAATTCCGTGAAAAAAACCAGATAATGACACATCAAAGTAATAACAAACCTTACGTAAAGTATCTAACCTGATATCCACCTTACCTGATTCAAGCCTGGCTATATTGATATTTGTTTCGCTGTAAAATTTTTCCTGTGTAACCTGGTTTTGTCTTCTTAAAGTCTTTATTTGTAACGCAATTTTCTTTTTAAAGGCATCTTCGGAATTATTAAGGTACTCAAAATCAGTAAGTAACATGGCGGGGTATGTTTTTGGTAATTGGTTAGTAAGTGCAATTTAACAAAATTAATTGCTGAACTAAATGTTAAGTTTTATAATATTATTGTTACGTTAAATTAAAAATACTGACGTATTCGTCATTGGGCTTATGGATTTGTGGCGCTACTTTTGTTTATTGATTACCGACTCTGCATGAAATCTGTGAAAAAATAGAATTTCATCTACCTATGAAAAACATATTTTAGAATTCTCAGACGCCCAAGCTGGGATTTTTTGTTCTTTGTTTTGGGTTTAATCAATAGTTTAAATTAATTAGGGGAAAGAGAACTTTGAAAAAAGTTCTCTTTTTTTATGCGATCTGCTCTTTACTATGCGTGCATAATATTATTTTTGGCTTTTAACCTGTTACCCTATGCATTTTGAATTATCCGAAGAACAGTTAATGATACGCCAGGCGGCGAGGGATTTTGCCCAGACTGAATTGAAGCCCGGTGTAATAGAACGCGACGAGCATCAGAAGTTCCCTGCCGAACAGGTGAAACAAATGGGCGAGCTTGGATTTATGGGAATGATGGTGCCCGCTGAATATGGCGGCAGCGGTATGGATGCCATATCCTATGTGCTGGTGATGGAAGAGCTTTCCAAGATTGATGCTTCGGCGTCAGTAGTCGTTTCGGTAAATAACTCATTGGTATGTTACGGTCTGGAGAAATATGGTAACGAGGAACAGAAACAGAAATACCTGGTACCATTGGCCAAAGGTGAAAAGATTGGCGCATTCTGTTTATCAGAACCGGAAGCAGGCTCAGATGCGACTTCACAGCGGACAACTGCCATTGATATGGGTGACCATTATTTACTTAATGGCACCAAAAACTGGATCACAAATGGCGGTACGGCGTCCACCTACCTGGTAATAGCACAAACTGATGCCTCGAAAAAGCATCATGGCATAAATGCACTGATTGTAGAAAAGGGCATGGAAGGATTTACGATTGGCCCAAAAGAAAATAAATTAGGGATACGTGGCTCAGATACACACTCTTTGATGTTTACTGACGTAAAAGTACCTAAGGAAAACAGGATAGGCGAAGACGGCTTCGGTTTCACATTCGCGATGAAGACGCTGGAAGGCGGTCGCATTGGCATTGCCTCACAAGCATTGGGCATTGCATCGGGAGCATATGAACTTGCTTTGCAGTATTCTAAAGAGCGCAAAGCTTTCGGAAAATCGATCTCTGATCTGCAGGCTATCCAGTTTAAACTGGCTGATATGGCCACTGAAATTGAAGCCGCCCGTTTATTATGCTTAAAGGCTGCCTGGTTAAAGGATCACGGTCACCCTTATGGACAGGCAAGTTCAATGGCAAAATTATATGCTTCCGAAGTAGCTATGCGGACTACCGTTGAGGCTGTACAAATACATGGCGGATACGGCTTTGTGAAAGAATATCATGTAGAGCGTTTGATGCGCGATGCCAAGATCACGCAGATATATGAGGGTACATCAGAAATTCAAAAGATTGTCATTTCGCGCGAGGTATTGAAATAATCGGATAGTTTTCGCTTTCTTTGAAAAAGTATATCAATTTAATAGACTATTCAGAGTATGCGTTATAGAAATCTGTTACTTTCCTGCCTTATCTTACTTGCGGTTCATACTGGTTTTGCTCAAAGCAAACTAAAAATTGCTATCTGGCGTGGTGTGCTGACAAGCCCTTCAGGAAATAATTTGCCTTTCAACTTCAATGTAACTACTGTTAATGATAAACAGCAATTAACCATTATTAATGGCGCCGAAAGGTTTAAGGTGACTGATATTAAGCAAAAAGGTGATTCTGTATTTATTCATATGCCTTTGTTCAATTCCGAATTTAAACTGAAATACGAAGGTGCTTCATTAAAAGGTAAATGGATAAAACATTATGGCGACAAGGATGCTGCCATGGATTTTACGGCCACCCCAGGCCAGGATTTTCGCTTTTTCAAAACATCCAAAAAGCCGGCATTTAATGTTACCGGCAGATGGTCGGCCATATTTGTGAGCGATGGTAAAAATGACACAACAGTTGGAGAGTTTAAGCAAGTAGGATCAAAACTGACAGGTACTTTTTTAACCACTACTGGCGATGATCGTTATCTTGAAGGAACTGTTGCGGGCAACAAATTATACCTGTCAACTTTTGATGGCGGGCATGCCTTTGTATTTACAGCAGATATTAAAGATGCCAGGACTTTAATTAATGGCAAGTATTATGCGGGCTATTCCGGTTTAGATACATGGACCGCTGTTAGAAACGCTAATGCCAAGCTTCCTGATGCTTATTCGCTTACTTATCTAAAACCGGGATATAAAAAAGTAGCATTTAGTTTTCCGGCCATAGATGGCGAAAAGATTTCTTTAAGCGACGACCGCTTCAAAAATAAAGTGGTTATTGTACAGATGTTAGGCTCATGGTGCCCTAATTGTATGGATGAAACTTCTTACCTGGTGAATTATTATAAAAAATATCATCCTAAAGGTGTAGAAATAATTGGTCTGGCTTATGAGCGGACCACTGATTTTAATAAATCGGTACCTACGTTAACCCAATTAAAAAACCGGTTTAACATTACTTACCCCCTGCTTATTACCGGCTACACCCCGGGTAAAGGCGATCCGCAGAAAAGTCTGCCGATGCTGGCTGATTACAAAGGTTTCCCTACTACTTTAATCATTGATAAAAAAGGTGATGTAAGAAAGATACATACCGGCTTTAGCGGGCCGGGTACTGGCAAATACTACGAGGAGTTTACAAAGGAATTTGAAAAGCTAACTGACGACCTGCTGGCCGAGAAATAAATTGTAGAGACGCGATGCATCGCGTCTCTACCACATGCTTTCACGCCTTTTCCTCCCAAATCATACACAAATGCAAAATTGTCTCCACAGCCTTTTGCATATCCTGTACCGAAACCCATTCATGTTTGCTATGGAAAGCGTGTTCCCCTGCAAAAATATTAGGACAAGGTAATCCCATAAATGATAATCGCGAGCCATCGGTGCCTCCCCGGATACTACATAGGCGGGCATCCAACCCGGCACGACGTATCGCTTCCATCCCATATTCCACAATTTGCGGATGCTGATCTAATACCTTTTTCATATTACGGTATTGCTCATGCACCTGTAATTCATAACTGCATCCCGGGAATTTTTTCAATACCTCATCCGCTATCCGGCGGATCACATCAGCATGCCGCTTTAACTTTAGTTCGTCAAAATCACGGATAATAAAATCGATCTGGGCAGTCTCGACATGGCCACTGATGCCAACCGGGTGTACAAAGCCCTGCATATTTTCTGTACCCTCGGGTGATAGATCATAAGGCAAAGCAGCAATGGCTTGTCCTGCTATTTTAATAGCGCTCTGCATTTTTCCTTTAGCAAAGCCGGGATGTGCGCTGATACCGTTAATGATAAGTTTGGCACCATCGGCAGAGAATGTCTCATTTTCCATATTACCGGCGCTTTCACCATCCATTGTATAGGCGGCATAAGCGCCTAACTTTTTGATATCAACTTTATCTACCCCCCGGCCTATTTCCTCGTCAGGAGTAAACAATATGCGTATTTTCCCGTGCTTGATTTCAGGATGGCTCATTAGCTGATGACAGGCATCCATAATTTCGGCTACCCCGGCCTTATTATCTGCCCCCAATAGAGTGGTGCCGCTTGCTGTGATCACATCATTACCTATCTGATGTTTCAGCTCAGGATGTTCACTTAACCTGACAATTTGTGAGGGATCATCAGGTAGTACAATATCCTGTCCCTGGTAGTTTTTATGTATAATAGGTTTTACGCCGGTCCCGCTGCAGTCGGGCGCGGTATCCATGTGTGAACAAAAACAGATCACGGGTATATTCTCTTTTTCGCTGCTGGCAGGTACTGTCGCGTATACATAACCATGCTCATCCATATGCGCATCATGTAACCCGGCGTCTATTAATTCCGTTACAAGTAAAAGCCCTAAGTTTTTTTGTTTCGGAGTGGACGGGCAGGAGTCAGAATTTGGGTCCGACTGTGTATCGATGGTTACATATCGTGTAAAACGTTCGGTAACAGTAAATTTTAAGTTCATGGCGTGGGGTTTATATTGATAGAAATTTTATTTTTGGAAGTCTTAAGTTATGCCGGTTCAAAAATTGTAAAATATTTGACTAAATTTAAACATTGAAAAAACTCATACTACTTTTCGCCTTCGTGTTTTCCGCATTTGTCGTTAAAGCCCAGGTAGGGTATAACTACAAAGAATTTTCCATTGGATTGGATGTGAGTTACGAACGGGGCTACACCAACTTGAACAGGCAAGACCAGCATTTTGGGGAAAGTATCAATTTTACCTATAACTATAGCCCTTATATTCCCATTACAGCTGAGTTGCAATTCGGTACATTATCTGGTGGTGGACTTACACAGAATTTAGATAAATACGGCCGCATGTATACCAACCACTTTGAAGGGCTGATACTACATGGGGATTTTCAATTAGGTGAAGTAGTGGATTATACCGAAAGCTATTTTATGAGTGCCATAAAAGGGTTCTATATTGGCAGTGGCGGGGGAATCATCTTCAATAGTAATACCGTACAGCGTACCAACGTAATTCTCAGCAACGGACCTTCTACTTATGTTTTCCCGGGAAGTAACAGCAGTATTAACTTAACCATTCCGTTACGGATAGGCTATGAATTTAAGCTGTTTAATGAGTACGAAGAGCCCTGGATGGCAATCAACATAGGCTATGTGCACAACCTTGTTTTTGGTGAGGGGCTTGATGGCTATGATGATCCATCGAGTAAATTCAAAAACAACGCAACCAATCAATACCGCCAGATTGTTGTAGGGGTTAGATTCAACTTCGGTAACGTTACTTCCTACAATAAAGTCATCAGGCAGCTTTAGTAACTTGAATATTGAAGAAATACGTGATTATTGCCTCGCAAAGCCCGGAGTAACTGAAGGCTTACCTTTTGGCGAGGACACGCTGGTATTTAAAGTCGGCGAAAAACTTTTCCTGCTTACAAGTATATCTGAAGGAAACAGTTTTAATGTAAAATGCGATCCCGAACTGGCAATTGAACTGCGCGAACAGCATCCCGAAGTACGGCCCGGCTTTCACATGAATAAAAAACACTGGAATACGGTCCACACAGACGGCAATTTAACCCGCAAACAGATTTGCGATATGATCGACCATTCCTACGCCATGGTGCTTAAGGGCCTTCCTAAAAATATCCGCGAGCAGATAAAATGAACAGGTGTTCACGTTCATGACGCCGTGAACACTCATGAACACTATTATCTATTTGATTATCAATAGCATTTATTTTTAACGGTACTGACAAAACACAGTCAGGGGTTTTCTAACCGCAGTTAATTATATTTGTAATATCCCCGTTACCGGTTTATTAATCAGCTCCCAAACTTATATTTGCTAAAATTATCCTCAATGAAAAAATGCTTGCTGGCATTAATGACCTGCTTTGTTTTCTTACAGGCCAATGCGCAACTAACGCCCTTTGAACAAAGCAAGGACAAAAACTACACAGCCACCTACGCCGAAATTATTGCGTATTACCAAAAACTGGCTAAGCAATACCCGCAGATGAAAATGATCAACTACGGCACAACTGATGTAGGCAAGCCGCTAAGCCTGATCGTTCTGTCAAAAGACAAAGTGTTCGATCCTGTACTCATCAAAAAACAGAACAAAAGGGTTTTGCTCATCAACAACGGCATTCATCCCGGCGAACCGGAAGGCATTGACGCCAGTATGATGATCGTGCGCGATCTGCTCAAAAAAAATAAACTGCCCAAAGATGTAGTGCTGTGTTTTATAGCTGTGTATAATATCGACGGCTGCCTGAACCGCGGCCTGTCACGCATTAATCAGAATGGTCCGCGTGCCTACGGCTTTCGCGGAAATTATAAAAACCTTGACCTGAACCGCGATTTTATAAAAGCAGATAGCCAGAACGCATGGGCATTTGAAAAAATACTGAATACCTGGCAACCCGAAGTGTTCCTGGATAATCATACCAGCGATGGGGCCGACTACCAGTATGTAATGACCTTAATCGAAACACAAAAAGATAAACAGAACCCGGTACTCGCTGAATACACTTCCAAAATCCTATCCCCTGAATTGTATAAGCGCATGGCCAAAAGCGGTTACGAGATGACACCCTATGTGGAAGAGATGAAGGGCACGCCGGATTCAGGAATTGTAAGTTTTTTGGAAACGCCGCGCTTTGCAACAGGCTATGCTGCCCAGCACAATATCATCAGCTATATTACTGAAACGCATATGCTGAAGCCGTTCGACAAGCGGGTTTATGCCACGTATGATTTTATGCAGCATTTGATAGATATCTGTCAACGGGATGCCAAAGTGATCGGTGAGGTTAAACATAAGGCTGATGAACAGGTAAAACAACAAACCACCTTTGCACTCAACTGGGACCTGGATGAACAGCAATACGATACACTTACATTTAAAGGCTTCACCGCCGGGCATAGGCTCAGCGAAGTAAGCGGATTGCCGCGTTTGTATTATGACCGCAGCAAGCCCTACACCAAAACCATCAGGTATTATGACAATTACAAGCCAACGGAATTTGCAGATAAGCCGGTAGCCTACATCATCCCGCAGGCCTGGCAAAAGGTAATCGGACTGTTTAAACTGAACAACATTGTGATGCACCGGCTAAAGCATGATACCACGATCGGTCTGCAGATGTATTATATTGTCGATTATAAAACATCTTCGCGGCCCTACGAAGGGCATTACCTGCATAATAGCGTTAAGCTGAACCCGGTGGATGCGAAGGTGAAATTTTATGAAGGCGATTATGTAGTGTACACTAACCAGGCACTAAACAGGTATATTGTGGAGACGCTGGAACCCCAGGGTGTGGATTCATTTTTTACCTGGAACTTTTTTGATTCGGTTTTGGGCGAAAAGGAATATTTCTCCGATTATGTATTTGAAGATGACGCCGCCGAACTGCTCAAAAAGAATCCTGACCTGCGCAAAAAGCTGGACGACGAAAAAGCCAAAAACCCACAGCTGGCCAATAGCGCAGCCGCACAATTAAATTTTGTTTACCGCAACTCACCCTATTTCGAAAAAACCTATCTTAGGTACCCGGTAGGCAGGTTGTTAACCGATACCAAACTCGATATTCAATAATTAATGGAACAATATTTCACCGTTGCCCCCGTAGCCTGTATCATTTTCGCAGTAACCATCGCGATAAGCCTTTTTGCTTTTTATAATGATGACCTTTATAACAAACTGATATTACAGCCTTACAATGTATCAAAGGGCAAATATGTTTATACCCTGATTACCAGCGGGTTTATTCATGCTGATTGGACGCACCTTCTGTTTAATATGATGACGTTCTTTTTTTTTGCATTTGAACTGGAGCGTTTCATTGGTCACTGGCAGTTTGGATTGCTCTATATGGTAAGCCTGATATTGAGTGACCTTCCGTCTGTAGCAAAACATAAAAAAGATTTTTGGTATCGCAGTTTGGGGGCATCGGGAGCTATCAGCGCCGTACTTTTTAGCTACATCATGTACAAACCATTTAATTCTCTGTACATTATGTTTTTACCTATACCCATACCTGCTGTTGTCTTTGGAGTATTGTACTTAATTTATTGCTCCTATGCATCTAAAAAGGGGATAGGCAATATTAACCATGATGCGCACTTCTTCGGAGCGCTCAGCGGTATCATGATCACGGTCTTACTTCAGCCCCAGATAGTACCTTACTTTTTCCGCACGGTTACAGAGGGAGTTCAATCGCTGCTGCATTAATAAAATTGCCTTCGGCATCCAGCAAAAAGCTCATGGGGTTTTCAGGATCTTTAATGATCTCGAATAAAATAAAGCCCCACTTTTTCCAGAAATTTTCCAGCACCTGGCCATAGGTTTTTATTTGCCAGATATCAAACAGCGGTTTGCTGCTCATCCCGCGCAGCGGCATGGCCTCAATATAAGTTTCATCACCTGCGGGCAAAATATTGTACTCAGGCAGGCGGTTAAAAAGGTAAGCGGAGTAAAATATCCGGGCATTAAATTCTTCAAACTGTATCGGGTGCAGTGTTTGCCCTTCAATCTTTTCCAGTATCTCTTTATGATAGGCCCGGTTGGCGCCATTGTCCTGCAGACAAATGATCAGGCCGAAATCCTTTATCCGTAAGGAGAAAGTTAGCGTGTTGATCTCGTCGCGGTAGCCAAACAGGTCATCCTCGTTATTCACTTTAAATAAAAACAGGCTGAAGGGTTTAAATTCTTCAAAGACAATAGGTTGGTTGATGCTTTGCAGCATCAGATGCAGGTTGCTGAATTTATGAATAAGCGCCTGCGAAATATTAAACTCCTGTCCTTCGGCATGCTGTTGTTTAATGCCCGATTGTACCTCGTTAAACAAAATGCCATAAAGCAACTTGCCTGCCCATTGGAATAATTTAAGCTCATCCACATTTTTAACGGCGTCAAATCCACCGTCAAATGCTGCCGCGATTTCGGCTTCCAATGGTTCCAGGTATTGATTATTTACCTGTGCTGCACATGGGATTTTCAGGTCTTTGTACGTCGCGTAACTTTCATCCAGCAGTTTAAATGGCTGATCTGCCAGGTTATACCGGCTCATCAACCATGCAGGAAATACCTGTATTCTTTCTTCGTCAGACGTCAAAACCTGCCCGGATAAAAAGCAGCTGCGGTTACTGAAATTAAATTGTTTGAACGGGTAATAGATTTGTGCCGGCATGGCCGCAAAGATAAGCAGGAAATACTCATCGAATAATTGTTTTTAGGGTGATGACATTATCGTGATTTGTCAGCTTTATTCTTATCGCCTGGTTGTAGGAAGCTCCTATGGAGCCTAATAAACTAAAAGCTATCTTTTATAAACAGGATGCTCCGCTGGAGCTTTTTATTTATGCGCTTTGTTAGACTCCATAGGAGTGACCTGTTTATAGCAAATCAACATAACAATATAGGCTCCATAGGAGCCTCCTTTATGAATTTGTTTACGACTTGCTGCAAATTATTTTAGCTTTGAATCTAACATGAAGCTGACTTACCAACCTTTTGAGCTCGAACTAAAGCACCCCTTTACCATCGCTAAATTTTCGCGTACATCAACACCTTTGATGCTGCTGCAATTATCGCACGAAGGCTATACCGGTTACGGCGAAGCATCGATGGTGCCCTACATGGGCGAGAGCCAGCAAACCGCTGCTGAGTTTTTAAGCAAGGTCGATGTTTCGCAATTTAAATATCCTTTTGATTTTGGTGCAATTATCCATTACCTGGATAGTATTGCACCCGGCAACCCTGCTATTAAAGCGGCGGTTGATATTGCCTTGCACGACCTTGATGGAAAGATCCGTCAGCAACCCTGCTGGCAATTATTGGGAAGCAACCCTGTTAAAATACCTGTGACCAGTTTTACGGTGGGAATTGATACGCCTGAAATGATCATCAAAAAACTAAAGGAAGCAGAAGGATGCAAGGTGATTAAGGTGAAACTGGGCAGGGATAGTGATAAAGAACTGATCGAAACGATAAGATCCGTTACGAATGCCCCGCTTTACGTAGATGCCAACCAGGGCTGGACCGACCTGGAGGAAAGCCTGGATATGACATACTGGCTGCACGAACACGGTGTTGTACTGATAGAACAACCCATGTCCAAAACCGACCCCGACAGAAATGCATGGCTTACCGAGCGCAGCCCGATACCTATTATAGGCGACGAAGCGGTGCAGCGTTTGCCTGATGTTGAAATGGCTAAAGGCATATATCACGGTATCAACGTAAAACTGATGAAATCAGCCGGGATGCACGAGGCACACCAGGTGATTTTAAAAGCCAGGAAACTGGGCCTAAAGGTAATGATCGGCTGTATGAGCGAAACCAGCTGTGCCACCCTTGCCGCTGCTGCCCTCGCCCCCCAATGTGATTGGGCCGATTTGGACGGGCCGTTACTAACCACCAATAATCCCTTTAAAACGCCGGAGTTTAGGGATGGCAGGTGGGTGTTGAGTAATGAAGCAGGTTTGGGCATCAAACAACTTTAATATAAACGATATAAGGGGGTGTCATGCTGAGGCACTCGAAGCATAGTGCGTAGGGGTACGATGTTTGTTAGAAAGAGAAATTCAAATGAAACAATATTTTGTCTACATCCTGCTTTGCAGCGATAACTCTTATTATACCGGTATCACCAATAATCTGGATAGACGTTTATATGAACATGAAAATGGTACTGACCCCAAATCTTATACTTTTAAAAGAAGACCTGTGAAATTGGTATTCCAGGAAATGTTTACAGAAGTTATCCAAGCGATAGCTTTTGAAAAACAGGTTAAAGGCTGGAGTAGAGCAAAGAAAGAAGCATTAATAAAAGGGGAATGGGACTTATTGCCGGAATTATCAAAACGGAAACAGTAGCCCTAAGCATTGCGTAGATGGCCTTTACCCGCTATGCTTCGAGTGCCTCAGCATGACACCCTGTTTCAGAATAAAAACAATACGTCATGTTAGTATGATAGAATTAAACAGAGTGCTTCTATAAATAAGTACTTTGGTATTATCGATCTGCTTTTTAAGAAAAGGGTTTTTGACAGCCTTATCTTCTAACAGGTCGACGGGCCTTTTGAGAATATTTTCAAGCTGGAACTTCAGGGCAAAATAATTATCTGAATAGTCGATGGGGTCTTTACTATCGATATCCACGATAAGATCAATATCGCTTCCGCTTTTCATTTTACCCGATACCACTGAACCAAAAGCAAATAATGACTTTACATGATATGTATTACATACCTGTTTTATTTGTTCTATATGGCTTTTAAGCGCTTTCACAATACTCAAAGTTAGTAAATTCAAACTTTGTTTGCATAATACCTACCTGTTACGCCATCCGCCGTGCCCCACGCCACTCTATTTATCACTCAGCAAAATAGGATTACCCTTACCAGTTCCTCCAATAATGATCACTTTGGCATTTGGAGACAGGGCAATTTCCTTTTGTGCTTTAATGCTTTCGTAGATCAGCTGCTTGTCGGACAACCCGGTGGATAGTATCTTTTGATAATCAGCAATACCTTGTGCTTCTACGCGTTTACGATCAGCCTCCTGGCGTTCCTTTTGCAATACAAACTGCATTTTTTGCGCATCCTGCTCGGCATTGATTTTTGATTCGATACTGGCCTTTACTGATGCCGGCAAAGAAATATTACGTATAAGCACTTGCTGAACCTCAAGTCCGTTTTTTGCAAAATTCTGAGTAATAGTTTGATTGATCCTATTTTGGAATTCCTGGCGTTTTACTGAATAAAGCTCAACTGCCTGGTAACTAACTGCATTATCGCGTATCGCCGTGCGCGTAACCGGACGCACAATTTTATCCTCGTAGTTCTCCCCAATATTCTGAAGAATAAAAGGTGCTTTTAGTGGATCTATCTTATACAATACAGAAAGATCAATGGTAACCTCCAATCCATCCGAAGACAGTACGCGAATGGCATCATCTCCCTGCACCTGGCCTTCACCAGCTCTCGCGCTCATGGTATAATTTTGGGTGCGGATATCAAACGTGTGCACTTCAACCAGGGGGTTGATGATATGCAGACCGCTTTCCAATACATTATCCTGTACTTTGCCGAAGAGCGTCTGTACGCCAACACTGCCGGCTTCTATCTGCTTGAACATGGATAAGGCCAGTCCCAAAGCAATGATAACAATACCTACAGTGTTTACGATACCACCAAAACGGTTGCCTGGTTCCGGCGAACGTTTGAGCACTATACCCACAACGAGTACAATGATCCCTAAAATTGCGATAAGCATAATGTTTTTTTTCGAAAGTTAAGGCTTTTTCTGCATGTTCCGCACTTCTTTCAACAAGCGTATTTTCAGGATAACAAATACGGCGCCTATAAAAACGGCTCCTGCAATATACTCAAACCTGGCGTGCTCAAAGCCATAATATACCAATACAAGACAAACAAAAATGCCGATGTTATACAAAACATTCAGCGCTAATTTTTTGCCCATATTAGTATACTTCTATTGTGGGGTCAATTTCCTCGGCCCAGGCCAGTATGCCACCCTGCAGGTTATATAAATTGGTAAAGCCAAAGTTCTGCTCCAGCTGTGCAATAGCTGCGGCGCTGCGTTTACCGCTACGGCACTGCACAATCACAGGCTTGTTTTTTGCAATTTGCTCGGCTTCTATCAATATACCCCCAAGCGGTATCAATAAACCACCCAGGTTAGACATTTCGTATTCAAAATCTTCACGGACATCTATCAGCTGAAAATCCTCACCCTTATCCATCATCTCCTTTAATTCCTTTACAGTTATTTCTTTCATGGTGTTAAAAATAATTTAAATCAAATGTAGCCTTTTTCTGTATAATTAATAAGTCACATATTTTGTAACAAACACTAATTAACAGCGTTTTATATATGTTTGCATAAAATTTACATCGACGGATGAAGAAGATAACCCGGTTTTTTTGGTTCTGTTCCGGAGCCCATGTAGGTACTTTAAAGAAATATCCCATTGAACATGCTAAATACGTAGGTATAGGTGCCACCATATTTTTCACGGCGCTATTTGCCTCTTTGTCAGGTGGTTATGCAATGTATTTTGTATTTAACGGCAGCCCGTTTGCTGTGGGTTTTGCCATATTGTTTGGCATGTTATGGGGCCTGGCCATATTTAATATGGACCGGTATATTGTGTCCAGTATCAATAAAGAAGGCACTACCAGGCAGCAGATCGCACAGGCTTCACCACGTATTTTATTGGCAATTATGATAGGTATTGTAATATCCCGTCCGCTCGAATTAAAAATATTTGACAAAGAGATTAGACAGAAATTAAAAACAGCCTATCTCAAAGGCCAGCACCGCAAGATCGATACCCTCCAAAGAACTTATAATGAAAAATATGCGATGGAGCTGACCAAGAATAATGACCTGAAAAAGGAAAAAGATTCATTGGAAAAAGATATTAACCGTTCGCGTTATGAATTAAACCAGGAAGTTTTTGGCGATAAAACCAACCAGACTTCCGGCATAGAGGGGTACGGTACCTACGCCAAGCAAAAGCAGACTGTTTTACAGGAAAAAGAAGAGAGACTGAAGCAGGTAACAGGCAATTTGGGACAAATGGATAATTACCTGAGCCAGCGCAAAGATTTTGAGGGATTGAACGGCACCCGTATGTTTAATCCGCACGAACTGGACAGTTTATCAAATGTCGCAGGCTTCTCTGACCGTAACTGGGCTTTGGGCCAATTAACCTACAATGAAAACGGTACCCGCGATCTGGATACCTACCTTGCTATTTCGTTCATCGGCTACCTGTTTATATTGTTCGAATGCTTGCCTGTATTCGTAAAACTGATGTCGCCCAAAGGGCCCTATGATGTGGCCATTGGCAAAGTGGCGGAAGCAAATATGCATTTCGCCGAAAAGGATAAAGCTATGGATATGGAAGCTACCGACAGGCTTTTCGATCATAACTTGGATACTGACGTAGACAGGCGAAAGCGGATCATCTCCGCACAATCAGAATATGATTTTGAGCATCATACTTACGATTAATGCTAGTTAAGTAGTTGATTGGGTTGGATTGAGTTGATTAAGTTAAACCAACTACTCGCCTTAATCTAACTTAATCAACTAATTCAATAAAACTTCTCCTGATTTAATAGTAATTTCAGCGCTGTTAATTCAGAAGTATGAAAAAGTTTTACCTATTGGCAACCGCTTTATTGCTGTCTGTTGCTTCTTTTGCCCAGGATGACAAGCAAAAGCCTATCTTTTATTCCGTTTCATTTCCTAACTCCGTACACCACGAAGCGGAGATTGTGCTCACGCTGCCACAGGCACCGTCCGGAGCGATACGTTTGCGTATGAGCCGGTCATCGGCCGGTCGTTATGCCACGCATGAGTTCGGGAAAAATATTTACAACTTAAAAGCATTTGATGTTGATGGCAGCAGCCTTGAGATTAAACAATTAGAAGGCGACCTGTATGAAATCCCCGTACATACAGAAACAGTAAAAGTAAGCTATACCCTCTTTGGCAACTGGACCGACGGCACCTATACAGGTATCGATCCGAGCCATGCACACTTTAATATGCCTGCAACATTTTTGTGGGTAGTTGGCCAGGACAAACGCCCCATAAAAATTGAATTTAACGACCTCGACAAAAACGGCTGGAAAGTAGCCACCCAATTAAAAAATGAAGGTGCAAACATCTACAGCGCACCCAACATGCAATATATGATGGATAGCCCTACTGAATTATCCGCCTATAAAATAAGCAGCTGGGATGTAGACAATAACGGCAAAAAAGAGAAGATCAACCTTGCCATACACTCCGACGATGACCAGTCAGTGATAGATGCCTTTGCCAAACAGATACAAAGAATGGTGCTAGAAGAAAAAGCCGTTTTTGGTGAACTTCCAGCCTATGATTACGGCGAATATACCTTCCTGGATGACGTTTATCCAACCAACTCCGGCGACGGTATGGAGCATCGTAATTCTACTTGTATTGTGCATCCCGCAGCAAAGGTTGCTGGGAATGAATTAAGGCTGTTAGGCACCTACTCTCACGAATATTTCCACAGCTGGAACGTAAAACGCATCCGCCCGAAATCATTGGAACCATTCAATTTTGAGCACGCCGATATGAGCAGCGAACTCTGGTTTGCCGAAGGCTTTACGCAGTATTACGGCGAAATGTTGCTGGTCCGCGCGGGCTTTCACAATGTGGATGACTATACTCATACAATTGCAGGTCTTGTAAACCAAATATTGAACACCCCGGGAGCAGCTAAATATTCCGCGGCCCAAATGAGCCGCTATTCGGTATTTGCAGATGCCGGCGTTTCTATCGACCCCAATAACCAGGCGAATATGTTCACCAGCTACTATACCTATGGCGGTGCAATTGCCCTGGCACTCGATCTGCGTTTGCGCAGCGAGTTTAACCTGACGCTGGATGATTATATGAAAACAGTTTGGCTTGATCGCGGCAAAGTAATGAAACCCTACACCATCCCCGATCTGCAAAGCGACCTGGCTAAAGTGACCAAGAACCCAAAATTCGCCGCCGACTTCTTTAATAAGTACATCTACGGTATCGAAAAAAACGATTATGCCGCTTTATTGGCCAAAGCCGGACTGGTACTAAGAAAAGCAACACCGGGTAAAGGCTGGGCTGGCCCATTAAGCTATAACCGTAATCGCGGCCGTTCAGGAGAAGCACGTACAGCGGATGAAGCAGGTTTACCTGTCCAAATCAGCATCATTGGCACACCGGTTTATAAAGCAGGTTTAGATGTGGGCGATATTATTCTGAAAGCCGATGGTAAGGAAGTAAAAGATATGCAGGCTTTTACCGATATTGTTTCCGGCAAGAATCCGGGTGACAAGGTCGTGGTAAACTATAAAAACCGTACCGGTGAACACGAAACAACCATTACCCTGGAAGAAAGCCCTAATTTTGAAGTAGTGACATTTGAAAAGGCCGGTAAAGAACTTTCTAAAGAACAAACAGATTTCCGTAACAATTGGCTATCAACCAAAGTCAAATAAATTATGAAAAAACTTTTAATTGCGGGCGCCATGCTCGCCTTGTCGGCAGGGGCTTTTGCCCAGGATGTCGACAAAATGATCAAACAGGAAGATGTGGGGCGCATCATCAAAACCTTATCTGCGGATGACATGCAGGGCAGGGCCACTTTCACACCTGGAATTGAAAAAGCGTCACAGTTTATCGAAAGTGAATATAAGCAGATTGGTTTACAGCCAATGGAAGGCAATTCTGGCTATCGTCAAAATTTTACGATGATAAAAATTGCGCCTGTCAAAGCTGAGGTTAGTATAAATGGCGTACCGGTTACTGCTGAGAATATCGGAATAAGAGGTGACCAATCATTTAACTGGAATAAATTAGAAGATGCAGAAATAGTAAAAGTAACGCCTGATAAAGATCTCCGGAAAGAATACATGAACGCTATTCGCGGTGGTAAAAATCTGTTGATACTTATTGATCCAAAGTTCAGCGGCATGTTCAAGCGTGTTCGCGGAAGTACAGCAGGCGGAAGCGTTACTTTTAAAGGTGGCGAATCTAAAAAAACGGCTTTAGTCTTCGTTTTAGGCACATTTGACGATGTAAAATCATTCACTGTTAATTACGAAGTGAGCAGTAAGGAACTGCCCTTGTTCAACGTAGCCGGGATCATTCCGGGCAAAGCCAAGCCTAATGAGTATGTGGTATTTTCGGGTCATTATGATCACCTGGGTATTATTGCACCTGTTAAGGGCGACAGTATTGCCAATGGTGCCGATGATGATGCCTCTGGTACTACCGCGGTCATTAGCCTGGCCCGGTACTATAAAAACTAAACAATAATGCGCGCACCCTGGTCTTTGTAGCCTTTACAGCAGAGGAGATAGGCGAATTCGGCTCGCAATACTTTGCCAAAACAGTCGATCCGGATAAGGTAGTAGCGATGTTCAATATCGAGATGATCGGTAAAGCATCCAAATTCGGGGAGAACTCAGCCTTTATTACCGGCTTTGAACGTTCCGATTTTGGCCCGATCCTGCAAAAGAACCTGGAGGGAACGGCATTTAAGTTTTACCCCGATCCTTATCCGGCAGAAGACTTGTTCTATCGTAGCGACAATGCTTCATTAGCCAAAGTTGGTGTTCCGGCACATACCATATCAACCGATCAGATCGATATCGATAAATTATACCATACCGTAGGTGACGAGTTCAGCACGCTGGATGTAAATAATATCACATCCACCATCAGGGCCATAGCTTTAAGTTCACGCACTATTGTAGCCGGTACGGATACACCTAAGCGTGTAGCGAAATTGGAAAGATAGAATTATTAGTAGCAGTGGCAGTTTAAAGTAGCAGTAAATTAAAAATGACTGCCAACTGCTACTGCCGCTAAAACTTTAATTTTATGGATGCAAAACAACACACAATCCCCCGTATAGCAATCAATAGTATTGCAACCGGTATATTAATGATGGCTTTTTTTACTATGATGTGGGCTGGCATTGCCTATGGCAGTATGGTAAGTAACGGGCTGGTCATACTAATCCTTTTTGCTTTAGTAAGCATTGTATTTATTGTTAGCGCGATACGTTTGTTCAGCATGTCCAAACGCTTTCCAAAACTGGAAAGCGAAGCGGATAAAGCTGAAGGAAAAAGATCGGGAAAATGGTTCGGGATAATTTTCGCCGCTGAAGGGCTGGGTATTTTTATAGCGATCAATGTGGTTATTAACCTCGGCCATGCCGACCTGACCATACCTGTTATAGCTTTAGTAGTTGGCCTGCATTTTTACCCGTTGGCTAAGGTATTCAGAAGAACTATCGACTACTACCTCGCCACCTGGACAACCATTGTAGCAATTATAGGCATTGCGCTGATATTAAACAAATCTTATTCAGCTGCGACTGTTGATGCATTTGTGGGCGTAGCAACAGCTATTGCAACATCTTGCTATGGATTTTATATGATCTATAACGGAAAACGGCTAACTAAAAAGTAGATACGGTCACCTCATTATAACACTATACTTCATAAGGCAATCCTTCATCGCCCGGCTCTTCAGAAATTTCCTGTTCTTCATAGCAAAGTTTCTCTTTTTCAATAGTTGATCTGAGTTTGTTCGAGAAATAAATGAAATAAATAGCTATCAGGTTGATGGAAATGTTAAATGGTGTTTCGGAAGATGCAAAGGATATGTTCCAGGTTGATGTTATCCCGAAATTAAAGTCGAAGGTAAGACCATTTTCCATTTTTATTCCAACGGCGAACATGAGCCCCGATGCATATAAAAAACCATAACCCAACATGGCAAATTGTAATACCTGCAATGCCTGGTTAATAATAGTTAGCCTGAGTCCTTTGGTGTAATGATCAGTTAATAATAATCGTCCGCTATAAATGGAAAAGCCATAGAGCCCAAGCGCCAATAATACTATAAGTATTATAAGCCCGTTAACCTGGCCCATGCGGAAAATCAGCCAAAAAGTAAGCAGTATGCCCATAATGCCTCCCACCATCTGGTACCAGGCTAATATTCTTAATCTTACTTTGGATCCTTTGCTTAAAAATGGACTCATATTGGTTTAGGTTTAAAGAATTGAATTATAAGATAAATATAAGAGTTAAATTAATTCTTTCCGCATCACATAATCATTCATCCAATAGTTACCGATAGGAATATCCTCTTCATAAGCAATCCGGAATCCCATTTTTTCATAAAAGCTTTTCGCTTTATTGTGGCGGTTTACATTCAGGTCGAGTGTATGTTTACCCGCCTCCATTGTTTTATTGGCCACCTCGTTGATCAGTATTTTTCCATAGCCTTTTCCCTGGGTTTCGGGCAGGCAATACAGCTTATGCAACTTGTAAATTTCCGGATCTTCTTCGCGTGGAGAGTAGGCAGCAAAAGCTACCGGTTTATCGTCCTCAGTCAGCAATAAATAGGTTTGCGTATTATTTTTTAATTGAGAAGAGATCTTTTCAACAGAATAGATCTCGTTCAGCATAAAACTGATCTGCTCTTTTTCTAATATAGCCGTATAGGTTGCCCACCAGGTATCTTCGGCTATTTGCCGAATGGTTACAAGATCATTTATCGTGGCTTGTCGGATAGAATACATTTTTCAAATATATCAGAAATCTTGTAGAGACGCGATGCATCGCGTCTCTACGGGAGTCAATATTTATACCGTTCACCCCAAATTTTTTTCAATTTTTCCTTCGTTTCCGCTTCGCGCGAATTATTACCCGGCTCATAAATTTTTGTTCCCCTGATGGCTTCTGGCAAAAAATCCTGGTCGATAAAATTACCTTCAAAGCTGTGGGCATACTTATAGTCTTTGCCATAACCAATGTTCTTCATCAGTTTGGTTGGCGCATTGCGCAAATGTAGTGGCACCGGCAAATCCCCGGTTTCTTTTATCAGGGCGATAGCTGCCCCGATAGCCGTAGTGGCCGAATTGCTTTTGGGCGATGTAGCCAAATAAATAACCGTTTGCGATAAGATCAACTGCGACTCCGGCCAGCCGATCACATTCACCGCCTCAAAACAGGACTGCGCGAGCAGCAATGCATTAGGATTAGCATTACCTATATCCTCAGAAGCTAGGATCAGCATTCGCCGGGCAATAAATAAGGGGTCTTCACCACCTACTATCATCCGCGCCAGCCAGTAAACAGCGCCATTTGGATCACTCCCCCGCATGGATTTAATAAAGGCCGAAATAATATCATAATGCTGTTCCCCGGTCTTATCGTACAAAGCCATATTTTGCTGCACATGCTGCAACACCACATCATTGGTAATAACAATTCTTTTTGTGGGGAAGGCATTTACCAGCAGTTCAAAAATATTCAGCAGCTTACGTGCATCTCCTCCCGAAAAACGGATCAAAGCCTCATATTCTTTAACGTCTATCTTCTTTTCCTGCAGTACGACATCCTCTTTCATGGATTTATCCAGCAAGCTCACCAGGTCGCTTTCTTCCAACGGTTGCAGGATATAAACCTGGCAACGCGAAAGCAAAGCCGAGATCACCTCAAACGATGGATTTTCTGTTGTTGCGCCGATCAGGGTAACGGTCCCTCTTTCCACTGCGCCCAGCAATGAGTCCTGTTGTGATTTCGAAAAACGGTGTATCTCGTCTATAAATAATATGGGCAGGGTTTCTCCTTGTTCTTTTAACAGGGATGCTTTTTCGATCACTTCACGCACATCTTTTACGCCCGAATTGATCGCACTTAAGGAAAAGAATGGACGATAGAGCGTTTGCGAGATAATATAGGCCAGTGTGGTTTTACCCACGCCCGGCGGTCCCCAAAAGATCATGGACGGCAATGAGCCTGATTCGATGGCTTTGCGCAATACCGCACCCGGCCCCACCAGGTGTTTCTGGCCAACATAATCATCCAGCGACTTGGGGCGCATGCGCTCGGCTAAAGGCGGCAAATTGTTCATGTAGTAAAATTCGGAAATTAAATGTCAAATCCTAAAGAATTTAGTATTTTCGATAACAATTATATGATACAACAGTTTACCTCGGCCAATTATAAATCTATTTGTGATCAGCTTGCCTTAACCGATCCGCATCTGGATCAGATCATTAAAACTTATGGCTATCCCCCCTTTTGGTCAAGGCCAAACAGCTTCGAATCATTGGTGCATATCATTTTAGAACAGCAGGTTTCACTCGCCTCGGCCTTGTCAGCATTAAATAAATTAAGAGAAAGGGTACAGGAAATAACTCCTGCCCGGATTTTGCTGCTCACTGATGAAGAGATGCGCGCCTGTTATGTAAGCAGGCAGAAAAGCGGCTACCTTAAATACCTTGCCGAAGCACTATTGAACGGTCAGTTGAAACTGGACGAGTTCTGGCACCTGCCTGATGAGGAGATACGTTCACAATTAGTTGCCTTAAAAGGGATAGGTAACTGGACGACAGATGTGTACCTGATGTTCGCTCTGCAGCGTGCTGATATTTTTCCCATTGGCGACCTGGCTGCGGTAAATGCCTTGAAGCGCGTAAAGCGATTACCTGCAGAAACCACCCGTGAAGAAATGCTGGAAATAACTACCCAATGGCAGCCTTACCGCACCTTAGCGGCTATGCTGCTGTGGCATTTTTATTTAAGCTCTCCAAGGCCATCTTCAAGCAAAAAGGCTTGAGTTTTTGATAAAAAACTGTACTGATTGTATTCAGAGCAACATTTTTACAATTGCTCAAGCAATCAATCTGATCTGTAACCGTTAAGGAATATTAAGTCGTAAAGCTTGGGTATGCGCATTTATGTACTTATCTTTGATATATTATATTCCTAAACTCAGATCTCAATCCAACTGGTTACTATAAAAACACTTGCGGATGAAACTGATTATTCATGGTGGCTTTTTTAGCGAGTCGAAGACTAACCCGGAGATGAAGTATGCCAAGCAGGCAGCGCTAAGGGAGATTGTACAGTCGGGCTACAGATATCTTCAGGGTCATAACGCTATAGAAACAGTGGTTTACACCGTCAGCCTGCTGGAAGACTGTGAGCTTTTTAATGCAGGTACTGGTTCACAAATCCAGAGCGATGGAAAGATAAGAATGAGCGCATCGCTGATGAATGGAAAGACCATGCAATTTTCGGGCGTGATCAATATAGAATATGTAAAAAACCCCATCCGCGTAGCCGAGAAACTGCTCAATATGGAAGACAAGGTGCTTGGCGGAGCCGGCGCTATTGAGTTTGCCCGTCAGCAGGACTTTTCCTTCTTTGACCCTATCACCGCCTTACGCCGTCATGAATACGAAAAAAGGTTAAGCGATTCTATTCGCACGAGTACCGTTGGCTGTGTGGCGATGGACGTTTACGGAGATATAGCCGCAGCGACTTCAACAGGCGGAAAGGGCTTCCAGATGCCCGGCCGTGTGAGTGATTCGGCCACTATCGCAGGTAATTATGTAAACGAACATGCCGGGGTATCCTGCACCGGCATAGGCGAAGATATTGTGAGCGGGGCCGTGGCGCCAAAGATCGTTACGAGGGTATCGGATGGCATGAGTATTCAAAAGGCAATTACTAAAACTTTAGATGAATTAAAACCGTTTAACGGCATGGCTGGAGTAATTGGTATTTCTGCCGCCGGCGATATTTATTATGCAGACACTCACCCTTATATAGTTTGGGCACTGCATGACGGACAGATGGAAGTTTTCAATTAACTTCGCAATCGCTTGTTAATCAATTTTATATATTATATTTGTACAATAAATTTATAACACCGGGATAGAATTAATGCGTTTCAGACTAATCATTTTCTTTTGTGTGCTCAGTTTTTCGGCCTCGGCCCAATTCTGGAATAAAATCAGTTTCAAAAAAAAGCACATCATATTACCCGAACTTCAACTGGCAAAAGGACATCATTTTACCACAACAAATACCACATTAAAGCTTAATAGTACAGAGGTTCAACCTCTTATTTTAGAGACATGTGAGTATACACTTGAGGCTACTTCAAAAATGGTGATGGAGATGGCAAAGCACAATATGCGTTTCAGGGTGTACAATGATGCCAGCTATAATTTTAGCGACCTGGCAGCTTTGTATGTAAAACTCCGCCGTCTTTCAGAAGCTAAATGGTATTATTTGCAAAGTAACAACATATCCCGCCAGGAAAATGACGATAAGCATACCATTTCAAACCTGGTTAGCCTCGCTGCCATAAAGGTAGATATCGGTGACATCCCGTCAGCCAAAGCCGACCTGATTGAGGCGCGCGACTTAGCCCGTACGCATGGCATGCAAACTGAAACTGCTGATATTGAGAAAAGGATGCTGCTATTGGCACAAAATATTACCCCAACTCTTAAACCGGAAGTGAAATATGCGGAAAGCACCGGAAGTGAAAAAAAGGCATTGTAATAATACTCCTTTGTAACTATCCGCGTTAATAGTAATCCAACTAAAACATAAATTGTAATATTGTTATTTCTATGACAGAGGCAGTATTGACACTGTCTCTTTTTATTTACATTAGCAAACAGATAATAGGCACGAGTATTGATGTTATACAGAGATTCAGATTTAAAGAGAGTAAAAGATATGTTTAAGAAATTATATATTCTATTGATACTTGGTGCCGCATTGGCATGCAAGGCATCACCATCAAATCAACCCATGAAGAAGGTTGACGGGTCAAACGATCTGCAACCAGATGCACAGCAAAGCGTAGTTTGCCAGTATATTGCTACCATTATAAGTGAGCATAACTACAAGAAAGTGCCGCTGAATGATTCTATATCAGAGGTAGTTTATAAACGTTATGTGAAAGCACTTGACGAAAACCATAATTACCTGCTGGCATCTGATGTAAAAGATTTTGAAAAGTTCAAAGATGTACTGGATGATGATTTGAAAAGCGGAAACCTGTCTGATGTATTCTACATGTTTAATGTTTATCAGAAACGTTATAACGACCGTATAAAATATTCACTGTCACAGCTGGATAAAAATTTTGATTTCAGTACCAATGATACTTTCACTTTTGACCGTGACAGTCTGCCATATGCTGCCACAGAAGATGAGATGAATAAGATCTGGAGCGAGCGTGTTAAATACGACCTGCTTAATCTGAAATTAGCCAATGCAGACCTCACTAAAGATCGGGAAACGCTAAAAAAACGTTATGAAAATCTGTTATCACAGTCCAACAAGCTGAACAACCAGGACGTGTTCCAGATATTTATGGATGCATTTACCAACGCGATCGATCCGCATACCAACTATTTTAACCCTTCAAACGCGGCCAATTTCAATATCGAAATGTCACGCTCACTGGAAGGTATCGGCGCTACGCTGCAATCAAAAGACGAGTATGTTACTATTTCATCCATTGTGGCCGGCGGCCCCGCTGATAAAAGCAAACAATTATCGCCTGAGGACCGCATCGTAGCTGTGGCACAAGGTAAAACAGGCGAGTTTCAGAATGTGATCGGCTGGAGGATCGAAAACGCTATCGCATTGATCCGCGGCACAAAAGGGACTGTTGTTCGGTTGGAAGTATTGCCAAAGGGCAGCAGCACCAGCAGCAAGCCTAAAGTAGTCGAAATGGTTCGCGAAAAGATCATTTTGCAGGATCAGTCAGCAAAAAAAGAGATAAAAACTTATAACTCAAATGGCAAGGTTGTTAAGATAGGTGTCATATCTATTCCGGCATTTTATATTGACTACAACGATTATAAATCGGGTAATCCAAACTATAAGAGCACTACCCGCGACGTGAAATTGATATTAGATACCTTAAAGAAAGAAAATGTGGATGGTGTTGTGATCGACCTTCGCGAGAACGGTGGTGGTTCATTAATGGAAGCCATTGATCTGGGCGGATTGTTCATAAAAACAGGCCCGATTGTACAGGTTCGTGACGGACGCGACCAGACAGAAGTAGATAATGATGAAGATCCGTCTATTTCTTACGCAGGCCCATTAGCTGTACTGGTTGACCGTTTCAGCGCATCAGCATCAGAAATATTTGCCGGAGCTATGCAGGATTACGGCCGTGCTTTGATCATCGGTACCCAAACCTATGGTAAGGGCACTGTACAAAATGCTATCGACCTGGATAAAGTAATCAAACCGTCTGTATTGGCAGATTTAATGGCGAAAATGAATGGTAAGAGTGAAAAGCCTGCTTCCACTGCTACAGGCAGCCAAAGCAGGCTTGGACAATTGAACCTGACTATTGCCAAATTCTACCGCATCAGCGGAAACTCAACCCAGCATAAAGGTGTAACGCCGGATATTAAATTTCCTTCGGTAATCCCGATGGATAAATACGGTGAGGATACCGAACCATCAGCATTACCTTTTGACGTCATAGCCAAAAGTGATTACGCCAAAACAGGCGATTTTACTGCAGTGATCCCGCAACTGAACAAGCTGCACGAACAGCGCATGAGCAGTAGCAACAGCTACAAATACCTGATGCAAGATATCGCTGATTTCACCAAACGTGAGAACGAGAAAAGCGTACCTCTTAATGAACAGCAGCTTAAAAAAGAGCGTGATGCAGACGAAGCTAAATCATTTGCACGCGAGAACGACAAAAGAGTAGCTTTAGGATTTAAACCTTTGAAGAAAGGCGAAACAAGACCTAAAAATGAAGACCTGGATTTCCTGAAGATCGAAGCTGGCCAGGTATTAACTGATTATATTAATTTAGGCAGCAAATACACAAGCACTCCCGTTAATCAACAGGCGCAATAATCTTAAGGAAGTTTATAAAATATATCCCGGCTTATGGCCGGGATTTTTTTGTTTAAAATGGTTGCCCATACAGCCTTTCACCCTTATCCTTTTGCCTTTCCGCTCCAATTCCTATCTTTAAATTCCAATAATCTGAATTTACTATGAAGAAACTTACATTATTTATATTGACTGCTTTCACCGGCAGTTATACCTTTGCGCAACAAATGAATATCAAAACACTTCCCTATCCCCAAACAAAAAAAGTTGATACTGTAGATACCTATTTCGGTACAGCAGTTCCCGACCCTTACCGCTGGTTGGAGGACGACCGCGCCGCCGATACCAAAGCATGGGTGAAAGAAGAAAATAAAGTTACCCAGGACTATCTTGGCCAGATACCTTACCGGGATGCTATCCGCAAGCGGCTGGAGGTTTTATGGAACTACGAAAAATACAGTGCCCCATTCAAGGAGGGTAAATACACTTATTTTTATAAGAATGACGGTTTGCAAAGCCAGGCAGTTTTATGGCGTCAGATAGGAGAAGACACCCCCGAAATATTCCTCGACCCCAATAAATTTTCTGCTGATGGTACCACCTCTATGCAGGGCATCGACTTTACAAAAGACGGCAGCATGGCAGCCTACCAGATATCAGAAGGTGGCTCCGACTGGCGAAAGGTGATCGTGATAAAAACAACCGATAAGTCGATGATCGGGGATACGATGCGTGACCTGAAATTCACCGGTATAGCCTGGAAAGGTAACGAAGGCTTTTACTACAGCACCTATGATAAGCCCAAAGTAGGTAGCCAATTATCCGGAATGACGCAATATCATAAACTGTATTACCATACCTTAGGTACTTCGCAGAGCCAGGATAAGCTGATATTTGGCGGAGAGCAGACCCCGCGACGCTACATAGGGGCTTACCTCACCGAAGACCAGCGCTTTTTGGTGATCACCGCCGCAACCAGTACAACAGGCAACGAACTGTACATACAGGACCTGAGCAAGCCCGGCAGCGAAATAGTGAATGTGGTAAACAATTTTGATAATCAGCATAGCGTGATCGATAATGTGGGCAGCAAGCTGTATATACTCACTAACCTGTACACACCAACCTTTAAAGTAGTAACGGTAGATGCCGATAGCCCGAAACCGATCAACTGGAAGGACCTGATACCCGGAACAAAAAATGTACTGACCGTATCAACCGGTGGCGGAAAAATATTTGCCGAATACCTGAAGGATGCCACCTCATTTGTTCAGCAATATGATATGGAAGGCAAGCTGGAACGCAATATCGAATTACCTGCTGTAGGCTCAGCTGGTGGTTTTGGTACCAAGAAGGAAGAAAAAGAAACCTATTATACTTTTACCAACTACGTTTACCCGACAACTATTTTTAAGTACGACATTGCCACAGGGCAATCAACGGTTTATAAAAAAGCAGGGGTACAGTTTGATCCAACCCAATATGAATCGAAGCAGGTATTCTATAAATCAAAGGATGGAACCAAAATACCGATGATCATCACTTACAAAAAAGGTACGGTGATGAATGGTAAGAACCCTTTGCTGCTATATGCTTATGGCGGTTTCGGCATAAGTTTGACGCCTGCGTTCAGTACCTCCAATATCGTGCTGATGGAGCATGGAGGTATCTATGCAGTGCCCAACCTGCGCGGTGGTGGCGAGTATGGCGAGAACTGGCACAAGGCCGGCATCAAAATGAAAAAGCAGCACGTGTTTGATGATTTTATTGCTGCTGCTGAATACCTGATCAAAAATAAGTATACCTCAAAAGATTACCTCGCTATATCTGGGGGATCGAATGGTGGCTTATTAGTAGGTGCGGTAATGACCCAGCGCCCTGACCTGTGCAAGGTAGCTTTGCCTGCCGTTGGTGTGATGGATATGCTGCGTTATAATCAGTTTACAGCAGGTGCAGGTTGGAGCTATGATTATGGTACCGCACAGGACAGCAAAGAAATGTTTGAGTACCTGTATAACTATTCGCCATACCATGCGCTTAAACCGGCGGACTACCCGGCTACCATGGTAACCACTGCAGATCATGATGACCGCGTAGTGCCTGCACATTCATTCAAATTTGCTTCGCGACTGCAGGAATATCAAAAAGGTGCAGCGCCTGTACTCATCCGTATTGAAACAAAAGCCGGGCATGGCGCAGGTCAGTCAACTGCACAGATCATCAGCGGACAGGCGGATAAATGGGCCTTTATGTTCCAGAATATGGGTTTGGATTGGAAATAGTTTAAGAGGTCAGATGTCGGAGGTCAGAATAAGGAGATTCTTTTTCATGCTGCTGTTATTAATAAACAGCTCACTTGCGTTTGCCCAAAAGCAAAATCTCAACATAGTTTATATCGGCGATAGTATTACACAAGGCGTACAATTGGCCGATCCGGATAAAGAAGCTCCTCCTGCAATTGCAACGGCCTGGCTGCGCAAGCAAAAAGGGATGGGCAAAGTAGAGTTTTCCAACCAGGGTGTAAGCGGTTTTACTACGGTTGATTTTCTCCCATCAACAAATACCGTATTTCCCCGGGCAGATAAGGCAGCAGCGGCCCTGGATAATAAGAACGCAATGCTTGTGTTCTCTATTATGCTGGGTACCAATGATAGTGCGATTGTGGGCCCTAATGGCTCGCCTGTTTCTGCTGAACAATACCGTAATAATTTGAAGATCATCAGAGATCGCTTACTGCAGCATTTCCCGCAGAGTAAAATTATAATACAGAAATCTACATGGTATAGCCCGAATACATACAATGGATCGATGTATTTGCAGGAAGGACTGACACGTTTGCAAAGCTATTTCCCGCAGATAGATAAACTGGTAACGGAGTATAATAATGCCAGTCCAGGTCATGTGTTTGCTTCAGATAAAAAGGCATTTGACTATTTCAGCAAACATTACAGAACCGATCTTATCCCGGAATTGGGCCACGAAGGCATTTTCTATCTTCACCCTAACAATAAGGGAGCGGCGGTTTTGGCACAATTCTGGGGCGAAGTTATTTATAAATCGATTGTTAAAAACAGGTAGATATAAACAAAAAAAGGTTTCTCCGAAAGAGAAGCCTTTTTTTGTTTGGTTTTGTTAATCACGACCGTGACCATGTCCGTGGCCGCCTCCACCATGACCATGACCTTCACCGCGATCGTGTTTATCCCAGCCTTCATGCCGGCCATTATCATGCCAGTGATTACGGTATCTCTCATCACGGCTGTCGCGGATGATCACCTGGTCCCTGCGGCCCCTGTAACCGGCGTACCTTGTTCTGTAAGTCGCATCATAGCGCCATGGTTGAGGGCGATTAACCACTACCTTGTAGCCATGATAAACATCATAACTACGGTATCTTACAGGTAAATAAGTTCTGCGAACCCAGCCGCCATTGCTTAAATAAACATATTCATGTGCCGGGACGTCGTAATATACGCCTATATCAGGCATGTAATAGTAATCAGCATGGTCGTAGCCAACAGGGCCCCACTCAGGCTGGGCGCCAATATTTACCCCTACACTTAAATGTACCTGGGCGTTGGCTAATTTGAACGATAAGCAGCTTATTAAAATAGCTGCAGTAAAAATGAACTTTTTCATATTAAAGTATTGCGTTTGGTATGTATGACAATATTAAACGATAAAAGTTTAAATATTTTATAGCACATAGCTGCAAATTATATATAAAAATAAATGCCTCCCGTTTAAGAAGGCATTTATTTAATAGTTAACTATATGATTATTAGTGCTTATGGTCCCGGCCACGACCATGTCCCTTATGATCATCCTTCCAATGATTTTTGTACTTTTCTTCGTGACTGTCGCGTATAACAGGCTGGTCGCGCCGCCCTCTGTAAGTTGCATATTTGGTTCTGTAAACATTATTATGCACCCAGGGTGTGCGTTCATTTACCACAACTTTATAGCTATGATATACATCGTAATTACTGTAACGGGGTGGCAGAGAACCTGAGTGCACCCAGACATTGTTATTAAAATAAACATACTGATGCGCATTTATATCGTAATAGGCATCAATATCGGGCATGTAATAATAATCGGCATGATCGTAGCCAACAGGCCCCCAGTCAGGCTGGCTGCCTATGTTAATGCCCACACTCAGGTGTACCTGTGCGCCGGCTGGTTTGAATGATAGGCAGCCAATAAGGATCGCTGCTGTAATAATGAACTTTCTCATAAATAGATTTGGTTTTTAAACAAAACAGTCAAATGCCGCCGAAGTTTGCTGATAACAAGAATATTACACGAATTAATGGGCACAAAAAAACCGGAAATAATATTACTCCCGGTTCTATATCGTCAGTATATTGGTTTACTGGTCTTCGTTATTTTCTTTATCCTCCAGCTTTTTGGGGATCATAGCCAGCTGAGGTTTACCAATTACTTTGTAGTTGCCATCACCTTTTAGTATAGAGGCGACCTGGCTCCTGTCGTGCATGATTTTTACAGATTGGGCAAGCTCTTTATCATATTTGAAATTGGTTTCATAGCGGCCTTTTTCATAATAGTAACGCGATGCTATTTCGTTCTCAAGCACTTGTTTTATCTCATCTTTATTTTGCTGCAGATCATTCTTTTTAGTAGCAATCAGTTTGGCTTTCAATGCATCGTACTCAAGCTGGATACCGGTAAATTGCTTTTCTTTTGTAGCTTCTGCTTTCAGGTTATTTATCAGCTTTTCGGTAGCAGTGGTGTAGCTGTAATTTTTATCAGCCAGGTATTTTACAAAATCGTTGTAATCGGCATCAGAAAGATGGAATGTCCTGTCATCGCCAATGCTGTTGTGTGTATTGCGATAGAGAGTCGCATAATCAAAAATCAATAGCTTGGAAACAAGCGCCTGCGTAATGTTTGCAAAACGCTCCTGTTTTACAGGGATGTCCGGATAAACGCCACCGCCATCATAAACTGAGCGCCCTACTTTAGTCTTATATTCATGCATCAGCGAATCGGCAACTTTTACAACACTGCCGTCGTCCTTTCGGTGCGTATAGTCAAGCGCTTGAACGCAGCGGCCTGATGGTATGTAATATTTGGCGATGGTGATCTTCACCAAACTATTGTATGGGAGGTTAAATGTTTGCTGTACTAATCCTTTTCCATAGCTGCGCTGTCCTATAATTACTGCACGGTCAAGGTCCTGCAATGAGCCTGCCACAATTTCTGAAGCAGAGGCGGAACGGCTGTTTACCAGCACTACCAGTGGCAGATTTGGCTCGAGTGGTGTATTCTGGGTGCTATAGGTAAAATTCTTGTCTTTTATTTTCCCTTTTTGAGATACCACCTCAACTCCTTTTGGCACAAACAGGTTGACAATTTTCACAGCTTCCTGCAGTATTCCTCCGCCATTAGAGCGCAGATCGAGTATAATACCGTTAGGGTTATTCTTTTTCAGATTGGTAAGCGCCGTTGTTACCTCATCAGAAGAGTTTTCTAAAAACTTATCCAGTTTGATGTAGCCCATATTACCATCAACCATGCCGTAATAGGATACATTGGGCTGTTTTATCTCATCACGTACCAGGTTTTTCTCTACGGGCTCGGCATCACCACGTTTTACAAGGAGTTTAATAGATGCACCTTTTGAACCTTTTAAAAGGGCACTTACCTGGTCGTTGGTTTTACCGGTTACTTCGACATTGTTTATTTTAATTAAACGGTCGCCAGCCCTGATATCGCCTTTTTGAGCGGGAAAGCCTTCAAATACGTCTGAAACATACACTTTACCCTCGCGTGCAAAAATACCTGCACCAATACCGCCGTATTGTGTACTGACATAGTGTAGCTTATAGTCTTCAATTTCTGATTCGGGAACAAACTCGGTGTAAGGGTCCAGGCCATCCAACATAGCGTCAACACCGCTTTTTATCATTTTTGCAGAGTTAATATCATCTACATAATTGATATTAACCTCTTTGTAAACGGACGAAAAAACATCCAGATTTTTGGCTATCTGGAAAAGATCATCCTGGAAACCAAATATACCTACAGCAAGTACTGCTATACCAGCTACAAAGCCCCACCTTTTATAATTTCTTTTCATCACAGCACCTGTTGGTTAATAGAAGACGTCTTTAGATGCGTAATCTAAAAATCTCATTTTCAGAATATAAAATTAAGAAATTGATATTAAAAAATGACGCAGGAAGCAAAGTTTTACATAAAATCAGGAAAATTCCGGCTTTTTAACATAAACGTTGCTTATAGTCGGTTATTGTCGATATTAACCAGGGCCTTTTTTAGGGTGAATACCACGTATTTGCGGTCGCGGTTTACCAGCTCCATGATCTTTGTGATCAGGCTGTCTTCCTGGCCTTCATTATATTGCAATTCCTCATCGGTCAGGTGGTTATACTTGCGTTGTAATTTGATCTTTACACGTGCCCAGTCTTTGTTGCTGATACTGATCTCTGCCATTTTCAAAATATATTTTAGCAAAAATAGAAAAAATCTGCTGATGCCCTGTGCAATAATTTGGCTCGCAAATTGTTAAACCTTTGTTAATAATAACATCTAACTATTTATAAACTAAAATAACATCTAAATGAAAAAGTATCTTTTAAGTGTCGCGTTACTGATAGCAGTTTGCATCAGCGCAAAGGCACAATTTAGCCTCGGTATAAAAGGCGGGGTTAATTTTTCCAAAATCAATACCGATAATTTTAACGAATCAACAAGGACAGGTTACCAGGCAGGTGTTTTCGCCCGCTTTGGTAGCGCTCTTTATTTACAGCCCGAAGTTTACCTGAGCAGTACAGGTGGAAATTTTACTACTACTGATGGAAACTTTAAGGCGAAGGTAAATTTTACTAACCTGAGCGTGCCTTTATTGTTAGGCCATTCCTTTGGTTCTAAAGATTTAAATTTCAGGCTGATGGTAGGCCCGGTTTATACTTATGCACTGGATAAGAGCGAAAGTTTCTCCGATAACGCAAATGCTGCAATCGCGGATTTTGGCAATTACAAAAACAGTACGATAGGTTTCCAGGCCGGTGGTGGCGTCGATATCGGCCCAATTACGGCCGACCTGCGGTATGAGGGTGGGCTGACTAAAATAAATCCCGACTTTGGCCAGCGGCAAAACCTGTGGGCCCTGAGTGTCGGATTTAAGTTCTTCTAATAAGTAAAATACAACTTGAATAAAAAAGCGCCCTCCTATCCGGAAGGCGCTTTTTTGTTATGAAGGCCGATCTGAATAAATCCAACACCATTTTAAGGGTTTAAATTTTTTAAACCCTTTTTAAAATTATTTCGTAGTAGATTTTATTATTATATTCGTCTTACCAAACCTACACAATGACCAGATATTTACCCCTGCTATTGCTGAGCAAATTTTCAGTTGCCGCTCATGCCCAAAATGTACCACCCTTGCTACTATATGCAAAATGAACAGATTTTTCCAAAAAAGATTGACAAACAATTCAAAATAAAAAAACGTAAAAAAGAACGTTAAGTATTTATTATTCAACCTTCCCTATCACATGAAGAGAATCTTTACCCTGCTATTATTAGGTGCAATTACTGCTACGGCAAATGCACAAACACCACAAACACAAGCTACACAGCCTTACGGAAAAGTTGACCAGGCTGACCTTGAAATGAAAGCCTGCGATTTTGAAAAGGATGCCAACGCAGAAGTGCTTTTTAATAAAGGGAATGTGTATTATGGAGGTGATTTAAACAGCATTACCGAAGAAGTGCACAAGCGCATCAAGATATTTAACGACAATGGAAAAAAAGAAGCAGATATTCATATTGAGTATATCAGCGATCAGCATTATCAATATATTTCAGGCATCCAGGCACAAACCATTAACCTTGTTGATGGAAAAATCGAGATCACGAAGCTGGATAAAAAATTAATGTATACCAAAGTACTTGACAAGTGGCACAGTGAAATTGCCTTTAGCATGCCCAATGTAAAGCCGGGGTCAATCATTGAATATAAATATAATTTCAATATAAATGGTGATTCCGCATTGCCTTTTTGGTTTTTCCAGGAGGATATACCGGTTCGTTATAGTGAATATGATACTGCTATACCTGATTTGTTTTATTTTAGGGCACAACCGCATTTAAATCAGCCATTTGCGATACACACAACAAAAGAAGAGGGAAGAAGCTATCAGGACACATGGAAAGATGATTACGGCCAGATGCACAATGATTCTTACCCTTACAGCCTTGAGGTGGAAACAAGGGCGATGGTAAATGTGCCTTCGCTGCCGGATGAAGCTTATATGTCGTCTTTTGCCGATAATGTGCAATGTTTACGATTTCAGTTTGTATCGTTCAGACCAATTGGAGGCTTCGCCAAAATGCATTCAGACACATGGGGTAAAGTGAGTGATATATTAGCTAATGATGAAGATTTCGGAGGTCAGCTTAACCGAAAGCTTAACAATGAAGAAACTATTATCAATAAAGCAAAGACACTTAAATCCGATGATGAAAAGATAGCCTATGTGTTTAGTGAGGTAAAAAATAACATGAAGTGGAATGAGATCGACCATTGGTATACGATGGACGGAACCTATCGCGCGTGGGAAAACAAAACAGGCAATTCCGCCGAGATCAATCTCATTCTCTATCATTTGCTTAAAAAGTCAGGTGTGGGCGCCTACCCGATGACCGTGAGCACGCAGAAACATGGCAGGGTAATGCCATTTTTTACTTCCACCGTGCAATTCAACAGGGCGGTGGTTTATGTCCCGGTTGACAGTACGAAGAGTTATGTGCTGGATGCCACCGGAAAATATAATCTGTACAATGAGACTCCTGCGGAATTACTGAATTCGTCCGGGCTATGGGTAGATAGGCAAAATAAGAAGTATGGCATGGTGTTTCTGCATAATGATGTTCCGGTGCGGCAGGTAGTTTTTATATCAGGCGAAATAAAGCCGGATGGAAAGCTAACCGGCACAGCACAGATCAGCAGTACTGGCTACAATAAAGTCAGCTTAGTAGGAAAATATAAAACTGACGGCGAGAAAAAATATATCGATTACCTGCGGGATAAT
>Ga0307510_10000248_pt1 | contig 48764 bp, 45 predicted proteins | sample 12_EM_MG_FD_207224 | JGI IMG/M metagenome (GOLD analysis project Ga0307510, IMG submission 207224) | Populus trichocarpa ectomycorrhiza microbial communities from riparian zone in the Pacific Northwest, United States - 12_EM | ecosystem: Host-associated > Plants > Roots > Unclassified | place... | reverse complement strand
GCGTCGCGTCGTTCGAGACATAGCCCGAGGTGAACAGCAAGGCCGCTTCCTTGCCGTGCAGGTCGGCGAGCTCGTTCTCGAGATCGATGTGATAATGGGTATTGCCGCCGATGTTGCGCGTGCCGCCGGAACCCGCGCCGACATCGTGCAGCGCCTCTTCCATCGCCGCGATCACCGTCGGGTGCTGGCCCATGGCGAGGTAATCGTTCGAGCACCACACCGTGACCGGCTTGGGCCCGTTATGCCCGGCGAAACAGCGCGCGTTCGGAAACGAGCCCTTGTTGCGCAAGATATCGATGAACACCCGATAGCGTCCCTCGGCGTGTAGCGGTCTCAGCGCGTCGTGGAATAACTTTTCGTACAACATCACTGCCGTCCCCGTGCACCTGGTCGGCCCAAGTGCGGGCCTCTCATGTCCCTCGGAGCGTCACCCTGAAATACGGGAAACCCCTCATAGCCGCGCGTCCACCGCTACCGCGTAACTCTACGTACAGCGTCGCCAAGCGCCGACCCTTATCGATTTGACCGAGGTCAAAGGCTGTCCCGGCAGCTTGCGGCAGGGACGAGCGGCAAACGCGAGGGGCGCATGGACGATATCCTGTTACGGGCAATGCTGTGGCTGCTGGCCGCCTTTCTGGCGCTCGGCATGTGCATCAACGCGGTCGATCACGGCTTCGCCGTGCAAATGGCGATCGTTTGCGGCGCGGCGCTGCTCACCGCGATCTGGACGATGCGCGAGGCGGGCCGGCCGGCGATCGTTGCCGGGCCGCGTGACCGCTATGACGACGACGTCATCCGCTGGGGCGTCATCGCCACGGTGTTCTGGTGCGTCGTCGGCCTGCTGGTCGGGGTCGTGATCGCGTCCCAGCTCGCCTTTCCGCTGCTCAACCTCAATCTCGAATACACGACCTTTGGGCGCCTGCGGCCGCTGCATACCTCGGCAGTGATTTTCGCGTTCGGCGGTAACGCGCTGATCTGCACCAGCTTCTACGTCGTGCAGCGCACCTGCCGCGCGCGGCTCGCCTTCCCCTGGCTCGCCCGCTTTGTCTTCTGGGGTTACCAGCTGTTCATCGTGCTGGCGGCGTCCGGCTATCTTCTCGGCATCACCGAGGGCCGCGAATATGCCGAGCCCGAATGGTATGTCGACATCTGGCTGACGATCGTCTGGGTCTCGTACCTGGCGGTGTTCGTCGGCACGATCGTGCGCCGCTCCGAGCCGCACATCTATGTCGCCAATTGGTTCTACCTTGGCTTCATCATTACCGTGGCGATGCTTCACCTCGTCAATAACATGTCGATGCCGGTGTCGCTGGTCGGCTCAAAATCCTATTCCGCCTTTGCCGGCGTGCAGGATGCGCTGACCCAGTGGTGGTACGGCCATAATGCCGTTGGCTTTTTTCTGACCGCCGGCTTCCTCGGCATGATGTATTACTTCGTGCCGAAACAGGCCGAGCGGCCGATCTACAGCTACCGGTTGTCGATCATCCACTTCTGGTCGCTGATCTTCCTCTATATCTGGGCCGGACCGCACCACCTCCATTACACCGCGCTGCCCGACTGGGCGCAGACGCTCGGCGAGGTCTTCTCGGTGATGCTGTGGATGCCGAGCTGGGGCGGCATGATCAACGGCCTGATGACGCTCAACGGCGCCTGGGACAAGATCCGCACCGACCCGATCATCCGCATGATGGTCTTCGCGCTCGCCTTCTACGGCATGGCCACCTTCGAGGGGCCGATGATGTCGATCAAGGAGGTCAATTCGCTCAGCCACTACACCAACTGGACGATCGGCCATGTCCATTCCGCCGCGCTCGGCTGGAACGGCATGATCACCTTTGGAGCGCTCTACTTCATGACGCCGCGGTTGTGGGGCCGGACGCGCCTCTACTCGCTGCGCATGATCAACTGGCACTTCTGGTTGGCGACCGTCGGCATCGTTCTCTACGCCTCGTCGATGTGGGTGGCGGGCATCACCCAGGGCCTGATGTGGCGCGAATATGGGTCGGACGGTTACCTCGTCTACTCCTTCGCCGAGGTCGTGCAGGCGATGCACCCCTATTACACGATCCGCATCCTGGGCGGCCTGCTCTACCTCGCCGGCGCGCTGGTGATGGTCTGGAACATCTGGATGACGATTGCCGGCAAGCTGCGTGACGAGGCGCCGATGTCATCGCCCACTTACGACCCGGCGCGCGATCGCCCGGTCATCGCCCTCAACGCCGCGTAAGGACGAAACGATGGCAAGCATCCTGCACCGCCACAAGGTGATCGAGCGCAACGTCACGTTGCTCGCGGTCCTGGCATTCATCACCGTCGCAATCGGCGGCATCATCGAGATCGCGCCGCTGTTCTGGATCGACTCGACCGTCACCAAGGTCGAGGGCGTGCGGCCCTATTCGCCGCTCGAGCTCGCCGGCCGCGACATCTATGTGCGCGAGGGCTGCTACAGCTGTCACAGCCAGATGATCCGCCCGTTCCGCGACGAGACCGAGCGCTACGGCCATTACAGCCTGGCGGCCGAGAGCATGTACGATCACCCCTTCCAATGGGGGTCTGAGCGTACCGGGCCGGATCTGGCACGGGTCGGCGGACGCTATTCCGACGAATGGCACGTCCAGCATCTCAGGGATCCGCGCGCGGTCGTGCCGGAATCGATCATGCCGCCCTACGCCTTCCTCGCCGAGCGCGAACTCGACACCAACAAGATCGCGGCCCATCTCAGCGCGCTGCGCAAGGTAGGCGTTCCCTATAGCGACGAGGATATCGCCAAGGCCGCGGAGGACATGGCCACGCAGGGCTATGGCGAGGGTGACACCACCGGGCTCGCGAAGCGCTATCCCAAGGTACAGTGGCGCAGCTTCGGCGGTCAGCCCGGCCGCCTGACGGAGATGGATGCGCTCGTCGCCTATCTCCAGGGCCTCGGCACCCAGGTCGACTTCCATGCCGCCGCGCCGCGGGAGAAGGCGCGGTGACCTACGACGCAATGCGCGAATTCGCCGACAGCTGGGGCCTGGTCCTGATGGGCGTCGCCTTCCTTGTCTGCGTCGGCTGGACCTTTCTGCGCTCGGTAAAAGCCGGCCACCGGCATGCCGCTATGAGCATCTTCGAACGAGAGGAAGAGATCGATGGCTGACGACAAGCGCATCGACCAGCCGACCGGCACCAGTTTCGTCGGTCATGAATGGGACGGCATCGAGGAGCTCGACACGCCGATGCCGCGCTGGTGGCTCTACACCTTCTATGCCTGCATCGCCTTCGCGGTCGTCTGGGTCATACTCTACCCGGCTATCCCGACGCTGCATGGTGCGACGCCGGGCACGCTCGGCTGGTCCAGCCACGGCCAGCTCAATACTGAGCTCGCCGCGGAGCATGACCGGCGCGCGCCGACGGTTCGCGCGCTGGCGGCGATCCCGGTCGAGCAGATCCCGGCCAATCCGCAATTGCTGCGCGCCGCGCAGGAAGGCGGGCGCAGCGTGTTCAAGGTCTATTGCTCGCAGTGCCACGGCAGCGGGGCCGCCGGCGCCAAGGGTTATCCCAATCTCAACGATGATGACTGGCTGTGGGGCGGCGACGTCGCGACGATCCAGCAAACGATCACCCACGGCGTGCGCTATCCCGGCGATGACAAGACGCGGATGTCGCAGATGCCGGCCTTTGGTCGCGACGGCATTCTCAAGCCTGCCGAGATCGAGGATGTCGTCTCGTTCGTTAGGCTCGTTTCGCGTCAGGAGCCGGCCAGTGCCTCGGCGCTGCGCGGCGCGAAGACCTTCGCCAACAATTGCGCGGTCTGCCACGGCGACCATGCTACCGGCAATCGCACGGTCGGGGCACCGAACCTGACCGATGGTATCTGGCTCTATGGCGGCGACCGCGACACCATAACGGAGACGGTCACCAACGCGCGGTACGGCATCATGCCGGCCTGGGGCTCGCGGCTCGATCCGGTCACCATCAAGATGCTCACCACCTACGTCCATGGCCTGGGCGGTGGCGAGAAGTCGCCGTCGAAGACCGCCCAAACGCGGCCTTCGACGGCGGCAGCCAAGTAGCGCATCGCCATGTCCAGCCCGCAGGACCTGATCGGCGAAGAGCATTTCTTCGAAGCGCGCCGCAAGGTCTTCCCCAAGGCCGTGAACGGCACCTATCGCCGCCTCAAATGGGCGGTGATGGCGGTCACGCTGACGATCTATTACGTCACGCCCTGGCTGCGCTGGAATCGAGGGCCCTTTGCGCCCGATCAGGCGGTGCTGGTCGATCTCGCCCATCGCCGTTTCTACATGTTCGCGATCGAAATCTGGCCGCACGAATTCTACTATGTCGCCGGCCTGTTGATCATGGCCGGGGTCGGGCTGTTCCTGGTCACCTCGGCGGTTGGCCGCGCCTGGTGTGGCTATGCCTGCCCGCAGACCGTCTGGACCGACCTGTTCGTCCATGTCGAGCGCGCGATCGATGGTGATCGCAATGCGCAGATTCGGCTCGAGCGCGCACCCTGGGGCCTCGCCAAGATCGCGAAGCGTCTGACCAAACATTCGGCTTGGCTGGTCATCGGGGCGGTGACCGGCGGCGCATGGATCTTCTACTTCGCCGACGCGCCGACGCTGGCGCAGTCTTTCGCGCGCGGTACCGCGCCGCTCGTCGCCTATGCGACCGTCGGCATCCTGACCGCGACGACCTATGTGTTCGGCGGCCTGATGCGCGAGCAGGTCTGCATCTATATGTGCCCTTGGCCGCGCATCCAAAGCGCGATGCTCGACGAGCAGTCGCTGACCGTCACCTACAAGACATGGCGCGGCGAACCGCGCTCGCACGGCCTCAAACGTGGGGACGCGGCGGCAGCCAACGCCCTCTCGGCCGATGGCGTGGTGCCATCGCTGGTCGCGCTCGCCAATAATCCTGCGCTGGCCGCGCGGATCGGGGACTGCATCGATTGCAACGCCTGCGTCGCCGTGTGCCCGACCGGCATCGACATCCGCGAAGGGCCTCAAATCGGCTGCATCACCTGCGGCCTGTGCGTCGACGCCTGTGACGGGATCATGGCAAAGCTCGACCGGCCGGCCCGGTTGATCGGATACACGACCGATCTCGACATGCGCATCGCCACCGACGGCGGGGAACCGAGGCCGGCGCTCGCGCGGCTGCTCCGGCCGCGCACGCTGATCTATTTCGGTATCTGGGCGAGTATCGGCCTGGCCATGCTGTTCACCCTCGGCGGGCGCACGCGCATCGACATCAGCGTGCTGCAGACGCGCAACCCGCAATGGGTTCGTCTGTCCGATGGCCAGATCCGCAACGGCTATACGATCAAGGTGCGCAACATGGAGGAGCGTCCACGTTCCTTCGACATCCTCATCGACGGCGTGCCCGGCGCAGTGATGTGGAGCGACGCGACGGACCGCATCCACGCGGTAAAGTCGGTACGGCTCGACGTGGCCGCCGACCAGGTTGCGCAGATGCAGATCTTCGTCGCGGCGGCTGGAACAGGGGCGGCACGGTCGGATCTGACCTTCACCGCCCATGCCCTCGATAGCGAGGGCGGCGTCGCGCGCGACAAGAGTTTCTTCGAACGGCCGGAGCAGCAGCCATGACACGTCGTTTTACCGGCTGGCACATGACGATCGTCCTGCTCGCGATGTTCGGCGTCATCATCGCCGTCAACGTCGTCATGGCGAGCTTCGCCATTGGGACGTTCGGCGGCACAGTCGTCGACAACAGCTACGTCGCCAGCCAGCAGTTCAACCGGTGGCTCGGCGAGGCGCGCGCACAGAAGCAGCTGCACTGGTCGGTCGATGCCACGATCCGGCCGGATCGCATCGTCGCCGTCACCGCAAAGGCACCGCAGGGGCCGATGGACGATGCTATCGTCACGGTCGTCGCCACCCATCCGCTCGGCCGCCTGCCGGAGCAGCAACTGGCATTTCGCCGGGACGGGGAAGGTAGGTTCGTCGCGACGCGTCCCTTGCCGGCTGGACGGTGGGTGCTGCTCGTCGAGGTGAGGGATCATGGCCGCGAAGCGCGCTTCGACGATGAAGTGCCGGCATGAGCGCCGCGGCCGCAGCGGCGACCGGGACCAGCGTCTTCACGGTCGACGGCGTCCACTGCGCCAGCTGCATCGCGAAGCTGGAAAAGGGACTTCCTGAATTGTCGGGCGTGGTGTCCGCGCGGGTCAACTTTTCCAGCAAGCGCGTCCGGGTCGAGCACGCCGCCAACCTCGCCGATGAGGACATCCAGGCCGCGATCGTTCGCCTGGGGTTCGAGGCGATACCGTTCGTCGGCGATGGCGATGTCGCGGTCCGCCGGGAGAATCGCCGGCTACGGACCGCACTAGCCGTCGCTGGCTTCGCGGCGATGAATGTGATGCTGCTCTCGGTGTCGATCTGGTCCGGCGCGACCGGGGCGACGCGGACGATGTTTCACTGGCTATCCGCGGGGATCGCGCTGCCGGCGATCGCCTATGCCGGCCGCCCCTTCTTCACCAGTGCATGGCGCGCGCTCCGGCAGGGGCGCACCAATATGGACGTGCCGATCTCGATCGGCGTCACACTCACCGCGGCGATGAGCCTGTACGAGACCGCGACCGGCGGCGCCCATGCCTATTTCGACGGCGCAGTGATGCTGTTGTTCTTCCTGCTCGCCGGCCGGTTCCTCGACAGCGCGATGCGCGCGCGTGCCGCCGATGGCGTCGCGGCGTTGATGCGGCGCGTGCCGAACGAGGTGCGCGTCCGCGCATCCGATGGGTCGGTCGAGCGGCGCTTGGCCGCCGAGCTTGCGCCGGGCATGCGGTTGCTCGTGGCGGCGGGTGAGCGGATCGGCGCCGACGGGCTGATCGAGCAGGGCCGCAGCAGCGTCGATCGCTCGCTGGTGACCGGCGAGAGCGTCGCCGTACCGGTCGAGGCCGGCGACACGGTGCTGGCAGGCACCATCAACCTGACCGGCCCGCTGACCATCAGGATCACCGCGGCGGGCGATGCGACGATGGTCGCCGACATCGCCCGACTGATGGAGAACGCCACCCAGGGCAAGTCGCGGTACGTACGTATCGCCGATCGCGCCTCGCGGCTCTACGCGCCGGCCGTCCATACGCTCGCCTTTCTCAGCCTGGTCGGCTGGCTGATTGCCGGCGCCGGTCTGCACCAGGCGCTGACCATCGCGGTCGCGGTGCTGATCATCACCTGTCCCTGCGCTCTTGGGCTCGCCGTGCCGATCGCGCAGGTCGTGGCGGCGGGCGCCCTGATGCGCGCGGGCATATTGCTGAAGGACGGCTCGGCGCTCGAGCGCCTGGCCGAGGCCGATATCGCGCTCCTCGACAAGACCGGCACCGTCACGCTCGGTCGTCTCCAGCCGCTCGCCGGCATGCCGGAAGACCCCTTTGAACGCGGCGTGTTGCTGTCCTTGGCCCAGGCAAGCCGGCACCCCCTCTCGGCTGCGATCGCCGATCTGCTGGAGCGGCGCGGTGTGATGCCGGTCACGTTGACGGCGCGCACCGAAAAGCCCGGGCTCGGCGTGAGCGCCCGGCTCGGCGAACGTCTCGTGCGGCTCGGCCGGCCTGACTGGGTGGACGACTTCACCGTCGTTCCCGAGGGCACGGTCTCCGCGTTCCGGATCGGTCATGGCGACACCAGGGTTATCACCTTCGGCGACGCCTTGCGCACGGATGCGGTGATGGCTGTGACGCGCCTGCGCGAGCAGGGCCTGGCACCGCGCCTCCTCTCCGGCGACGCCGCCGGCGTTGTCGCCGCGATTGGTGATCTGCTCGGCATCGATGGCGGCAGCCGGATGGCCCCGGGCGACAAATATCAGGTCGTGGATCAGCTCGCCGCGCAAGGTCGCAAGGTGCTGATGGTGGGTGACGGACTCAATGACGGGCCGGCAATGAAGCGCGCCTGGGTATCGATCGCGCCGTCCTCGGGGACCGATGTCAGTCAGCTGACCGCCGACCTCGTTTTCTTCGGTGACCGCCTGTTGCCGGTGCCCTTGGCAGTCGCGGTGTCGCGGCGCACGATGCGGGTGGTCCGCGAGAATTTCGTGCTGGCGATCGGCTACAACGTGCTTGCCGTGCCTTTGGCGATCGCCGGACATGTGACGCCGCTGGTCGCGGCGCTCGCCATGTCTGGATCGTCGCTGATCGTGGTCGCCAATGCCCTGCGGTTGCGCAGCGCGGCACGATGACCGGTCTCGCCGTTCTTATCCCGATCGCCCTGTCGCTTGGCCTGGCCGGGCTGGCGGCGTTTTTCTGGGCGGCTCGTACCGGGCAGTTCGAAGATCTGGATGGCGCCGCGTTGCGCATCCTGATCGATGACGATCCGCAGGATCGCTGAGACCCAAATCGGACGGTCACGGCAAAAAAATGGGGCCGGCGTTTCCGCCGACCCCGAGTTGGGAGGTTCGTGATCAGAAGCGGAAGCCGACGCCCGCGCCGAAAACCAGGGGATTGAGGTGAACCCGCAGCGACTGCGTGCCGATCGCCGTCGTCTGCAGCGTCGCGGTGGTGTTCATGTCGATATATTTGACGTCGAAGTTCAGGAAGGTCTTCGGGCCGATGTCGACATCGATGCCGGCCTGCAGCGCGTAGCCGGCGCTGTCGGACATGTGCACGCTGGTCTTGCCGACCGCCGCCTCGAGCCCCGCAGAAGCCTTCTCGTTCCAGAAGATCGTGTAGTTGACGCCGGCACCCAGATAGGGGCGCACCTTGCCGTGCGGGTTGAAGTGATATTGCACGGTCAGCGTGGGCGGCAGCACCCAGGTCGAGGCCAGGTTGCCGATGCTGCCGGTCGTGCCGCTGGTGCCCGAGGCGGTGTGCTTGGTCGTCGCGGCGATCAGCTCGAAGCCGATATTGTCGGTTGCCATATAGGTCAGGTCGACCTCCGGCATCACCGAGTCGTTTACCTTGGCATGCTCGTTCGGAAAGGTCGGCGTGATGCCGCTCGTGCTCTCGTTCGGCGCGACCAGAATGGCGCGCACCCGAAACAGCACGTCGCCCGCCTTGATGCCCGTGTCATCCTGCGCGCTTGCCGGCGCTGCGACTACCGCCAAGCCCAGCACCGCGCTGGCCGCGAACAAATTCATCTTCTTCATGACAACCCCTTCGTTGGTTGCCGTGGTTCTAAGGACGCTTCGCGCCCGGGCATTGAGCGTGCGCAACAAGTCATTTGATCGCGGTCAAAGCGTTTTGCCGGTAAAAGGGAGAAGGCAGGTGCATGTGGCGCTATCATCCCGACCTGCTCGCGACCCCGGTGCCGCGGTACACCAGCTTTCCGACCGCGGCCGAGTTCGGCGACGATGTCGGCCAGGGCGATCTGAAGTCCGCGCTCGATTCGATCGACCCTGAAGAGCCGCTCTCGCTCTATCTGCACATTCCCTATTGCCGCGAGATCTGCTGGTATTGCGGCTGCAACACCGGCGCCGCCAATCGCACCGGCCGCCTGCAGGCCTATCTCCAGCGGCTCGGCGAGGAGATCGAGCTCCTTGCCCGTACGCTGGATGACCGCGGTCGCGTGCGGCGCATCGCCTGGGGCGGGGGAAGTCCCAATGCGATCGCCGCCGACGATTTCGACAGGTTGATGCGCAAGCTGAAGCGGACGCTGCGTGTCGATGATCCGGTGGTGTCGATCGAGCTCGATCCACGCGGTTTCGACTCGCGCTGGGCCAGCTCGATCGGTTCCAATAACGTGCAGCGGGCGAGTCTCGGCGTGCAGACCTTCGCGCCGCGCATCCAGGCGGCGATCGGGCGGGTGCAGCCGGTCGAGGATATTGCCGGCACGGTCGCCTATCTACGCGGCGCCGGTGTCGAATCGATCAATTTCGACCTGATGTACGGGCTGCCGGGGCAAACGGCGGACGATCTGCGCGAGACGTTGGAGCAGGCGGTCGCGATGCGCCCCGAACGGCTCGCGGTGTTCGGCTATGCGCATGTCCCGCATCTCCTGCCGCGCCAGCGCCGCATCGATGCCGCCGCCCTGCCGAACGCGCAGCAGCGCTTCGAGCAGGCACGGCTTGCCTATGATCTGCTGGTCGATGCCGGCTATGAGGCGATCGGCTTCGATCATTTTGCCCTGCCCGGCGATGCCATTGCCGAGGCTGCGCGCTCCGGTGCGCTGCGCCGCAATTTCCAGGGGTTCACCGAAGATGCGTCCGACGTGCTGATCGGGCTGGGCGCATCGGCGATCAGCGCATTTCCCGGCTGGCTGCTGCAGAACGAGAAGAATGCCGGCCGTTATCATCTGCGCATCGGCAACGGCCAGTTCGCCACCGCGCGCGGCATTCGCCGGTCGCGCGCCGACCGGCTGATCGGCACGGCGATCGAACGATTGCTGTGCGGCGGTACGGCTGATCTGAGCTGTTTGCCGGGCCTGCGCGACATTCGTGCCCGCCTCGAAGCGTTCGAGCGCGTCGATCTGATCGGCTGGACTGGCAGCCGGGTGCATCTCCGTGACGGCGCCTTGCCCTACACGCGCGCGATCGCCGCGGCGCTTGACCCCTACCGGGCGCAGAGTCAGGTTCGCTTCAGCAGTGCTGTCTAGTCTCGGAACCTTGCTCGCGCTCGGCGCGCTGACCAGCCTCTCGGCGGGGGCGATGCCCCGCTCGCCCGCGGCCGGCGACAGCATCAGCGTGCCGATCTGCGGCGAGCACGGCACCATCGATATCCCGCTTGGCCGCGCACCCGCGGATCCGCGCCACGATTGCCAGGGTGCGTGTCATGCCATCTGTCACCGTAAAGGCCTGCTCGACACCGACGAAGAGTGACGTCGGCGCATAGGGATATTCACGTACAGGCCGGGCGGCCCGGATGTGGAATATTCACGCCATGATGACAGCAAACAGCCGATGCCTCGACTGTGCCGTTCGTGAGACCGCGGTGTGTGGCGGGATCGACGGAAGCGATCTTGCGACGCTGAGCGATATCGGCCGGCGCAGGCAGCTCGCGGCGGGCCAGGTGCTGACCTGGGCGGGCGACGCCAATCTCCTATGTGCCAGCGTCGTGACGGGAATCCTGAAGGTGACGGCCTCGACCGCCAATGGCCGCGAGCAGATCGTCGGCCTGTTGTTCGCCGGTGACTTTGTCGGCCAACCGTTCAGCGAAGAATCGACGATGACCGTCACGGCGCTCACCGCAAGCGACCTGTGCATCTACCCGCGTGAGCGGTTCGAGCGGGTGCTGGGCGAGGCGCCGGGGCTGGAGCGTGAGCTCCTGAGGCGCACGATGCGGTCACTCAACGACGCGCGCGAGCGCATGCTCACCTTGGGGCAACGCGGCGCACAGGAACGGGTCGCTGGCTTTTTGGTCGATCTGTGCGAGCGGGCGGAAGGCGGCATCTCGGAAAGGAGCTTGACGGTCGACGTGCCGGTCAGCCGAGGTGATATGGCGGATTATCTGGGGCTGACGATCGAGACAGTCAGCCGTCAGCTGACACGGTTGAAGGCGCTCGATGCCATCACCCTGACACGCGCCGGCCGTTCGATCCTGGTGAAGGACCGGATGATCCTCGCGGCCCTCGCCAACCCCGACTAGGCGGTCTGCCGGATACGCTGCTCGAACAGCGTCAGGAGCAGACTCTCCAGCGCCATGACCCGCCGGCAGCCGTCGAAGAAGCATCGCAGCATGTAACCAAACTCCCCGGGACGGGCGACAGCGCCGCGCGCCGTGCTGTCCCACAGGACGGCAATGAGATCTTCGCCGTGCAGGGCATCCATGAGGTGCATGCCGACCAAGCGCTCCAGCATGTTGGACGCGAATGGCTGAATATCCGGTGCGGCGATGGTCTCCAGCAGCGTGTCCGCACGCCGGAAATGCGTCGTGACCGCCTCGATCTGATTGCATATCCTGCGGATACGTGCGGGTGCGGGAAGGGAAGGAAGCCCATCGGCGAGCTGTTCGAGCTCGGCGCAAAGCGCGGCTCTTGCTTCATGATCATCCTGAAGCTCGATGCGCGCGGTCATGGCGCCCGCTACCTCCGTCGTTGAACCTTGCTGGTTGAGCATATCGCATCCTTCGTCCGGCATCGGCGCCATCTATGAGGGACGTCGAGGGCTATGGATTTGACGGCAATCAAACGGCGCGGCGCCTTGCAGCCAACGGCGGGCTGCATCCCCAAATCAAGTATCGCGAGCATTTCGGTTCTAATCCGAATGCGGCACAGTCCACTCCGAGGAGCGCGTGTAAAGATGCCGGAACCGCTGGACAGGAATTATTACGCGATACGGGCCGCTGCGGCCCATCGAAAGGCCACGGACATGACAGACCCGGCGCTCAGAGAAACACTCGAGTCCATCGCCCAATCGTATCAGCGCCTTGCGCAGGAGGCCGATCTCAACATCGAACTTCGAGAAAAGATCGCGGATAGAGTCTAGTCGCGCCTCGTTGGCAGGGTTGACGCCGGCCGTGCCGTTCAGGCTTGCGCATCATTGCTAACTTCAGGTTCGTCTCGCTTGGAACCCGCCAGTGCGGCGGCAAGCATCGTTCCGACGCGGTTGGCCGCCTTGAGCGAAGGATCGAGCTGGACATGGGCGTAGCGCATGGTGGACCTTAGGTTCGCGTGACCGAGGATCGCGCCGGTTAATGCCAGGGCTTCGCCGGAGGATGTCGACATCGCGCCCATCGTATGACGCAACGTGTGCGGCGTGACGCCTTCCAGGCCGGCACGCTTTACGATCCTCGGCCAGATGCCCTTCGTGCCCTGATAATAATGGTCGCCTGACGCCGCGGGGAAGACATAATCGCTACCTTCCTCGCACTTGATACTCTGCAGCAGGGAAATCGCGGCCGTCGCTAGCGGGCGGACTGATTTGCCTGTCTTGCTGTCTTCGAGCGCGAGCACGCCGCGTTCAAAATCTACTTCCTGCCATTTGAGGCCGGCAATCTCGTCGCGCCGGCAGCCGGTGAGTACCCACAACCGCGTGATGTTCAGTGCCTTGACGTTCGTGCCCTCCGCCTCGAGCGCGTCGCAGGCTGCGCCGAGTTGTTCGAGCTCCTTCAACGTCAGGTAGCGATCGTTCGCGCCGTCGGTCTTCTGCACCACCGCTTTGTGGCAGAGATTGGCGGGGATGACGCCGCGCCGCTCCGCAAAGCTGAACATTGCCGACAGATCACGAAAGACTTTCCGTGCCGCGCCTTCGCCGCCACGCACGATGATGCGGCGCCGGTGGCCAAGCTTTACGTCCCTGGCGCTCTTACCGTTCTTCACATCGGCGAAGAAGCGCTCGATGTGGCCGACCTTGACCTCGGTGACCTTCATATGCCCGAGCAGCGGCACGACGTGGTGGCGCAGGCGCGCAATCAGAAACTGCTTGGATTTTGGCTTCATCGGCTGACCCAGCCGTTTGCCGCGCTGGATATAGCACCCTTCCGCCTCGTAAAGATCGACGAGCGCGCTCATCTTCATTTCCAGGCGTTTGGCCTTGCGCTCGGCCGCGGGATCTTTGCCGACCGTCGCTTCGGCTAGAAGCTCTTTGGCCTTCTTCCGCCCCTGCTCGACGGTCAGCGCCCCGAATCGACCGACGGTGACGTACCGGCGTGGCGCTTCGCGGCCGCCACCTTCGGCACGGTATCGGACAACGAACGTCTTGCTGCCGCTCAGGCCGATACGAATGCCAAAGCCGGCAACATCGCTATCCCAGATTTCATAACGTCTGGCCGCCGGCTTGGCAGCTTCGATCAGGCGTTTGGTCAGCACTACGGAGGCGGAACTGGCCATCGGTACCTACCTTCTATTCGACCCCAACCTTGGGGCTGCGGGCGTCCACCGGGCGTCCACCAGAACGGAATTCGCCGGATATCTCTCGGATATCTCTAGCGTAGATCCTTCAAATCTTCCAGTTATTATTCAGCTAGATAGGCGTAGAATAGCGTGCTCTAGCGAAGCCCTGAAAAGGGGTCCCGGCAATTTTGCCAAGGTTGGGGTCGAGGGTTCGAATCCCTTCGCCCGCTCCAATGCGCTGCCGCTGATTAGCGGCAGCTAATCAGCGATACAGCAGCGCATTCGGCCGGCCTAGCGTGAGCTAGGACCGACGACGCGGCTTTGCCGCGTCGAACCCTCGAGTTTTTGTTGGCGCTTCGCCCTGCCGGGCTAGGCGCGTGGTTCGAATCCGTTCGATATCGTCCGCTTCCGATCAACCCAGCCCGTTCTCGCGAATCACCTTCTGGTACCAGAAGAACGAATCCTTGGGCTTCCGTTCGAGCTTCGCCGGGAAGTCGACATAGGCGAGCCCGAAGCGCTGCGAATAGCCCGCGGCCCATTCGAAATTGTCCATCAGGCTCCAGCAATGATAGCCGCGGATCGGGACGCCGGCATCGATCGCGCGGCGCACCTCGCGCAAATGACTGCGCAGATAATCGATTCGCTTCCTGTCGTGGATATGGTGGTCGGTGGTCGGCGGCGTGTTGTCGCTGGCACCATTTTCGGTGATCTCGATCGGCCGATGACCGGTCAGCCCGTGCATGTCGGTGAGGATGTCGAAGAAGCCATGGGGATAGATATCCCAGCCGATGTCGGTCTTGGCATGGTTGCCGACGCCCCATTCCGCAGCGGCGTTGAGGCCCGGAATCCCGTTGGCGCCGGCGGGATCGTCCGCCACCGTCCAGCTGGTGTAATAGTTGAGACCGATATGATCGAGATCGGCGCGGACGATCTTCTCGTCGCCATCCTGCCAGCCGAGCAGCGCATGTTCGCGATCGGGCGGGAGCACCCTGGGATAGGCACCGGTCAGCGCCGGCTCGAGAAACCAGCGGTTGAGGAAGCGCGCGTACCGCGCCGCCGCCGCGTGGTCGCCCGGACTGGTCGTCTTTGGCAGCATCGGCGCGACGTCGCAGACATTGCCGACAAGCGCCCTCGGCGACGCCGCCTTGAGCGCGCGGAAACTCATGCCGAGGCCGAGATTGACCGTGTGCGTCGCCTTCAGGAAGGCGAGCGGTTCGGTCCGACCAGGGGCGTGGATACCCTGCCAATAGCCGAGATGGGTGAACGTCTTCGGCTCGTTGAACACCGCCCAGTGATCAATTCGGTCGCCGAGCGCGTGGCCGATGATGGCGGCATAGTCGGCCATGCGCGACGCGGTGTCGCGATTGGGCCAGCCGCCGGCATCCTCGAGCGCCTGCGGCAAATCCCAATGGTACAGGGTGACGAGCGGCCGCACGCCGGCCTCCAGCACGGCGTCGGTCAGTCGCTTGTAATAATCGAGCCCGCGGCTGTTGACCGCGCCGCGACCGTCGGGCTGGATACGCGGCCAGCTGAGCGAGTAGCGGTAGCTTTTGAGTCCGAGCGCCTTGATCAGCGCGACATCCTCGCGATATCGGTTGTAGCTGTCGCACGCGACATCTCCGGTGGTGCCGTCCTTGATCCGGCCGGGCGTGTGGGCGAAGCGATCCCAGATCGACATGCCCTTGCCGTCGGCATCCCATGCCCCCTCCACCTGGTACGCGGCGGTCGCCGCGCCCCACATAAAGCCGGGGGGAAAGCGCTGGTCCTGCTTCGCCGCGACGGCGCGTGCCGCGGGGGACGACAGCAGGAATGCGGCAACACCGCCCTTGAGCAAATCCCGACGTATCATGCTTTCTTCACCCTCTCATGCTGCGCGCAACGAATCTTTTTGGCCCGTGGATCGACGGTGCCATCGAGCCGCGTCACACTGACTGACGCAAAAAAACAGCGCTGTCGATATTTTTTGATACGGATTGACAGCGCTGTTTATTTCTGGCCTTTTCTCCGTACCCGATAAGTTCGGGCAACGAAAATGCGTCGGAGGGACTATCCTCCGGCTAAACCGAGGGGATGAGGCATGACTGCCAAAAGCCGTATTTCCACGCGTGCCGGCCTTCTTGCCGCAAGCGCGATCGCCTTCCTCGCCGGCCACGATGTGGCGATGGCGCAGACCATGTCTTCCAACCCGACCCCGCCGGCGACATCGCAGGATCAGGCGGGCGCGCCCGGCGCGGAACTCGGGGCGCCCGACGTCGTCGTGCTTGGTTATCGCGCGTCCTTGCAGACGGCGCTCAGGAACAAGCGGGATGCCGATCTGCCGATCGAGTCGATCGCGCCGGAAGACATCGGCAAATTCCCCGATCAGAACGTTGCCGAGTCGCTGCAGCGCCTGCCCGGCGTCCAGATCGACCGTTCGCAGGGCAAGGGCACCGCAGTCCTGATCGACGGCCTGCGTCAGAATCTGACGACGCTGAACGGAAATCTCTTCCTCACCGGCAAGGAGTTTTACGTCTCCGGCGAGGCCGCGGGCGGCGGCGCCGGCGGGAACGCCCAATATAATTCGCTCGAGGGTATCCCGAGCGAAGAGATTGGCGGGATCGATGTCTACAAGAACCCCAAGGCGTCGATGACCGAAGGCGGGCTTGGCGGCACGATCGATCTGAAGACGCGCGATCCGCTTGCTCAGCCCGCGGGTTTCCGCTTCGGCGGCAATTTGCGCGGCGTCTATGCCGAGGGTACGGGCCACGAGGGTACCGACACGATCACGCCCAACGGCACGCTCGTCGTGTCATATCGTCCGAGCTCGCGGATCGCCTTCACTGCCAGCGTCTCCTATGATGTCGAGGATACGCACACCAGGGAGTATCAGCAGGCCAATCGCAACCAGTGGCTGATCACCAACTCGGCGACGGGGCCTTACACGGGCGCGCTTACCCCCGCAGGGCTGACCACTTTGCCCTCCAACCAATATTATATCGACCCGCAATTCGGTTATTTCAGCGACATCTTCGATCATCGCAAGACGTTGGGCGCGTCCGCCGGCATCGCGCTGAAGATCGGTGACTCGATCACTACGCGCGTCAACTATTTCTACTCGCACGAGGACGAATCAAACCTGACCTATTCGGACAAGGTGTGGTTCAACGGCCAGGGGTCATCTCCGGGCACGCTGCTGCCGGGCATCGATCCGACCAAGGGTTACAAGATCAATGCCAATGGCGTCGTGGAAAACGCGGTGTTCAATGCAAACGGTGCCGAGACCCAGACCTTGTATCAGGCGACGACGTCCAGAGCGCACAACGTTCAGTGGACCACGAACTTCGACGGTGGCGGACCGTTCCGTGCCACGCTCGGCCTGGCCTATGCGCGGGCAACCTCGAACTTCGGCGCGGCTGCGGCCGATGTCGAGCACGGCCTGTACCTGACCAGCGCCGGCGTGGCGACGTCGCCAACGGCGCCCGGCTGCAACAATGGCGCGTCAACATGCGCCGGGGCCGGCAATCACGGCTACACCTTCAACTACAGCAATGGCGGGACGTCGGGCCTGCCCTCGGTGAGCTACAACGCGCCCTATGGCGATATCCTCACCAATCCCAATTATGCGACCTTCAAGTCTAACTGGGCCTTCGCCAACTTCACCCGACAGCGGCAATATGCCATCAAGGCGGACACGTCCTATGACGCGCCCTTCCTGCACGACCTCGGCGCGGTCTTCTCCGCAGGCGCGCGCTTCGCCGACCGCCAGGTGAACCAGGATTTCGGCCGTTACCTGATCGACGGCAAGGGCGCCGGAAGCTTCGGCGATCCCAGCAGCGGGTCCTATGTCTATTACCAGGATCCGGGCTACGGCACCCAGAACATCCCCTATTCGACAGCCGTGTCGAACGCCGGCCTGGTGCATGTCGTGAACAGCTTCGGCGTGGGCAACATGATCGTCAAGGATCCCGCGTCGATGCGGGATCCGGCGACCTATCTCCAGAGCGTGTGGGCGGGGGCCGGCGTCCCCAACACGACCGAGCAGCTGTTCATCGACCGGCTGAGCTCCTTCCGCGTCCATGAAAAGACCTATGCGGCCTATCTGATGGGCGACATCGGAAACCGGGAAAGCCGCTTCCACCTGAACTTCGGCGTCAGGCTGGTCCGCACCGATCTGACCATCAACAATGGCCAGACCGCGACCCAGCCAACGCATTACGGCACGGCGTCGTGGAACGGCGTCGACTCCAACGTTGTCCCGGTGACGACCACGCGGAGCTACACGGACATCCTGCCGTCCTTCAACTTCTCACTCAACCTGTCCGATCGCCAGATCCTGCGGGTGAGTGCGGCACGGGTGGTGTCGCCACAGGATCTGTTCTCGCTGGGTCTCGGCAATTCGTTCAACTTCACGCGCCAGACCAACGCGCGCACCAACGTCAAAACGGGGCTCAAGGATGGCTTCGCCTTTAACGGAGGGTCTTCGGGCAACACGCAGCTCGACCCCTATCGGGCGACGCAGGCGCTGGCGGGCTATGAGAACTACTTCGCACCCGGCGCCTTGTTGAGCGTCCAGGCATTTTACAAGCAGATCGACAATTTCGTCGAGGTTCAGAACATCGCCACAAATGTGAACGACGATTTTGGCGGCACCACCTCCAACGTCACGCAACCGGTCAACGCCGGATCGGGGAAGGTATATGGCGTCGAACTCGGCTTCCAATATAACTTCACGTCGAGCATCCTGCCGTTCCTCGACGGCTTCGGCGTGGCGGCGAACTACACCTTTTCGAAATCGGCCTCGATCGCCGGCACCTCCTTTGCAACCAAATCCTCCATTCCCGGCGTTGCCCAGAACTCGGTGACCGGCACGCTCTATTACGAGCATTCGGGCTTCTCGACGCGCCTGTCCTATTCATGGCGTGACAAGGCGGTGAACGATTCCCAGGTCGGCGCAACCTTCGCCTTTCCCGACCAGAACGGCGTCAGCAGGGTGTATCAGGTGTATTCCGCCCCGTACGGACAGCTCGACGGGCAGGTGGGTTACGATATCAACCCGCATGTCGGCCTCGTCTTCCAGGTCCAGAACATCACCAACGAGGCGCAGCATACCTATCTGCAATATCCCAGCCTGCCCTTCACCTATGATCGCAGCGGCCGGCGCTTCTTCTTCGGCATCAAGTTCAAGGGCTAGCGCATCGCGCGACAACAGAGCCCTGGAGCGCCCAACGCGTCTGATTTTACGCAGCGCGCTCTCGATCGGGAACGGCGCATCGCCCCGGACGCGATGCGCCGTTGTCCGCGCGATGCCGGGGCGGAATGGTCACCGCACTGCTCGCATCAGCGCGACCAGCACCGCGCCTGTCGCTGCGGCAATAGACGCGGCCCCGAATGCCCATTGGATGGTCGCCCCGGGCAGGGTGACGATCCACGTCACCGCGAGCGGCGCGATGATCTGCGGTACGATGTTGGAGAGATTGAGAATGCCCAGGTCCCGCGCGACACGGTCGCGGGACGGCAGGATATCGACGATCATCGCGAACTCCACCGCCGTATGCGTCCCCGCACCGGCCGCAAACACGGCATAGGCAGCGATGGCGAGCGGCCAGGATGGCGCGACCGCGAGCGCGATCATCGCCACGCAGATGGCCAGCGCGCTGCCCAACACGAACGGCCTGCGATGACCGGTTCGGTCGGAAATGCGGCCCGCGACGATTCCGCTGACCGCCGACACGCTGCCGAACACGACGGCAAGCAGCGTCACGCCATGCTCGACCGCCAGCAACGGCGCCTGCGGGATCATCGCGCGAAGATAGAAGAGGAGATACAGCTGGGAGACGGTGAAGGTCATGACGATGCAGGCGCGCGACAGCCAGGCGAGGACGAAATTGCCCGACAGCCCGCGCCCCGCCCCGTCGGCCGCTCGCTCGATGGGGGGCGCTGTGGTCGTCGCCGGGTCGGCGCCGAGCCTGATGGCAAAGGGGAGGATCGCGATCAGCACCATCGCGGCGAGAGCAAGGAAGCGATCGCCTTCGCGGACGAACAGCGACCCGACCACGACTGTGCCGACGACCGCTCCGACCGGATGGCCGAGCCCGATCAGCGCGGACACCAGACCGCGCCGCGCCGGCGTCACGCGATCGGACACCAGCGCCAGCAAGGGAGAGAACATCATGTTGAACGTCAGCTGGAACAGCCCGAACGCGATGAGCAGCGCCGGCAGGGAGTGCGCCTGCCAGATCGCTGCATCACTCGCCGCTATCCCAAACAAGCCGGCGATGATCCACGGTCGCCTGCCGCGGAAATAGGAGCGCGTGCGATCGCTCAGCCAGCCGATAACGAAGTTGGCGATGCCTGCGACGACCGCGCCCGAGGCGGCGACCATTCCCAGCACCGCGGTAGCGTTGGCGGGTTCGATCTCTGCGGCCTTGATCGGGAGCAGAATCTGGAGCAGCGGCAGGAAGGCGATATAGGCGCCAATGATCGCCACCGCGAAGCCGCTCAGCGACATTGCGGTCGCCGATCGTGGATCGGAGCGTGGATGACGGGTCAAGTTCGCCAGAGGGATATGAGGACCGATCGTTGAAGAACGCCACGATTTACGATGTCGCGCGCGAGGCCGGGCTGTCGATCAAGACGGTGTCGCGCGTGATGAACGGCGATCCGACGGTCAAGGCGCGCAACCGGACGCGGATATTGGAGGCCGCCGAGGCGCTTGCCTACACGCCCAACCTTTCGGCGCGTTCGCTCGCCGGCGCGCGGTCCTTCGTGATCGCAGCGTTTCTCGACGCAGAGCTCACGATGGATCACTGGCAGCGGGGACGCGCCACCGACTATGTCGCGCGGCTTCAGCTCGGCGCGATCCGCGAGTGCCGCAAGGCGGGCTACCATTTCACATTGGAGCTGATCGATCATGACCCGGCAAAGCTGACGCGTGAAGTTCGCGACGTGCTGCAGGCGATGAAACCGGACGGCATCATTCTCACTCCGCCGAGTTGCGACGATCCACACATGCTCGAACTGCTCGACGCAGCACAAGTCCGCTATGCGCGCCTCGGATCGGATACGAGCCTGCCCGGCGGCGTGCAATTGCATCTTGGCGATCGGCGCGGCGCCGCGGACGTGACGCAGCATCTGATCGATCTCGGCCATCGGCGGATCGCGATCATTGCGGGGCCGTTCGGCGCCTCGTCGAGCGCGGAGCGGCTCGCCGGCTTTCGCGACACGATGGCGGAAGCGGGTCTCGCGGTCGACGAGTCGCTCGTGCAGACGGGCGACTTCACCTTCGAGTCCGGTGCGGAAAAGATGCGGACGCTCATGGACCTCAAGGCGCGGCCGACGGCGGTGTTCGCCTGCAACGACGAAATGGCGCTGGGGTGCCTCGCAACGCTGTCCGAACTGGGGCTCGATTGTCCCGGCGACGTGTCCATCGCCGGCTTCGATGACAGCGTCGGCGCCAAGTTCAGCCGGCCGCAGCTGACCACGGTGCAGCAACCGGTCGCCGAGATGGCGTCCGAAGCGGTTCGTCGGTTGATCGATCCGGCGCGCTATGCGGACGGCCCCGATGATAAGGGCGAGACGTGCGTCCTGATCGTCAACGAGTCCACCGGGCCTCTCGCTGCCGGCAAGGAGCAACCTCCTGGGCCAACGCAACGCATCAAATCCTCGGGCTTCTGGCGGACTCGCTCCAGGTCGGTATGAAGCGGACGGCGTTGCCGAGGCCGCCCCTCATGTCCTTGTCGGCGCCATATCTGCTGCGTCAGCCCGGTGATCGGTCCTGTCGGGATCCGGTCCCGCCAGGTCAAATCGCGCCTGACTTTCGTGCGGCAAAATTTTTCTTCGCAGCAATATCCCCTAAATAGGTAGAGATTGGTCGCGACAATTAAGTCACACATCTCGCTCGAAATATCTCACCTCGTTGAACCTCATCCGGCCGTTACATAGCTGTCACGTTCGACCGCCGATGCTTTAGCGGCCGAGGCCAGAACTGCCGGGACCCGGGGGACACACCCGTAGCCCGGCATCCATTCGCGCCAACGATAATCACGATTAGACAAGGGTATCCCCATGCGTCCTTCCCGTACCGTCCTGGCACTCGCCGTTTCTTCTATCGCCTTGATCCAGGCCCAGGCTGCCGCCGCACAGCAGACACCACAGGCCGAACCGGCGGCGACCGAAGCCACCGCCGCGCAAAGCGACATCGTCGTCACCGGCACGCGCACGGTCGGGCGCTCGCGGCTCGACAGCGTCACGCCGGTCGACGTGCTGAGCGCCGCCAGCCTGCAACGGCAGGGAACCACCGAAGTTGGCGCTGCCCTGGCCGCGGTCGTCCCCTCGATCGACTTCCCGCGCTCCTCGGCCGTCGACGGCACCGATTCGATCCGCCCCGCGACGTTGCGCGGCCTGTCGCCGGATCAGACTTTGGTGCTGATCAATGGCGTGCGCGCGCACACTTCGGCGCTGCTCAACATCAACGGCTCGGTCGGTCGCGGCGCGGCGGCAGTCGATCTCAACACCATCCCGTCGGTCGCGCTCGACCGGATCGAGGTGCTGCGCGACGGTGCGGCGGCGCAATATGGTTCGGACGCGATCGCCGGCGTGGTCAATCTGCGCCTGCGCGAGGCACGCAGCGGCGGCGGTGCGACGGTCAGCTTCGGCAAGTACATCACCGATGTCGATACCGCGCGCGGCTCGCGCGTCGCGCATGACGGCGACACCGTCACCGTGTCGGGCTGGCAGGGGCTGGCGCTGGGCTCGGACGGCTTCCTGACGCTGTCGGGCGAATATCTCGACCGCAACCCGACCAGCCGCGGCGATTTCGATCCGCGTATGACCCCGATCCGCGTGCGTTCGCGCTTCGGCGATCCCGACGTCAAGCAGGTCACCCTCTATGCCAATGCCGCCAAGCCGCTTGGCGGCGGCTGGGAGCTGTATGGCTTTGGCGGCTGGCAGCATCGTGACAGCACCAGCGCCGCGACCCCGCGTATCGCCGGCGGCGCGGCCACCGGCAATGCCAATGCAAGCGCCGATGCGCTGGCGTCGATCTATCCCGACGGCTTCACGCCGCTGATCAACGTCAAGTCGAGCGACGTCACCGCCACCGGTGGCCTGCGCGGCGACGTGTCGGGCTGGAAGGTCGATTTCAACGTCTCGTACGGCCGCAACAAGCTGACCTTCTTCACCAAGAATTCCGGCAACGCGACCTATGGTTCGGGCTCGCAGACCAGCTTCTATGACGGCACGCTGGCCTATGATCAGCTGGTCAGCGGTCTCGACGTGTCGCGCGAATTGCCGCTCGGCGGCGGCACGATCAACGTTGCCGGCGGTGTCGAATATCGCCGCGAGGGTTTCCAGATCGGCGCCGGCGAGCACAGCTCGTGGGATCGCGGCCCGCTCAGTGCCAACACCGCGCTCGGTTCGGGCGCACAGGGTTTCCCCGGCTTCCAGCCGTCGAACGTGGTCGATGTCCATCGCAGCAACGTGTCGGGGTATCTCGACCTCGAAGCCAAGCCGATCGACGGCCTGACGCTGGGCGCGGCAGCGCGCGGCGAGCATTATTCCGACTTCGGCGACACGCTGAACGGCAAGCTGTCGGCGCGTTATGACTTCGCGCCATGGTTCGCGCTGCGCGGCACCGCCTCGACCGGCTTCCGCGCGCCGTCGCTGCAGCAGCAATATTTCACCTCGACCGCCTCGGTGCTGAGCGGTGGTACGATCGTCGAGACCGGCACTTTCCCGTCGATCAGCCCGGTCGGCACGGCACTCGGCGGCAAGCCGCTGCGTCCGGAAAAGGCGACCAACTTCTCGGTTGGCACGGTATTGCGCGGCGGTGGCTTCGACCTGTCGGTGGACGCCTATCAGATCAAGGTGCGCGACCAGATCGCCCTGTCGGAGAATCTCAGCGGCGCGGCGGTCGTCCAGACGCTGGTCAACAACGGCATCACCAGTGTTACTGCGGGCCGCTTCTTCCTCAACGGCATTCGCTCGCGCACCAAGGGTATCGACGTGGTCGCGCATTATCGCACGAAGAGCGAGAATGTCGGCACCTTTGACTTCACCGTCGCTGCCAATTTCAACGACATCAAGGTGACGCAGGCGCCGGCGCCGGTGACGATCACGGCGGCGGTACCCGGTGGTGCGCCGATCAGTGCAACGCTGCCGATCTTCAGCCGTCAGCGGATCATCTCGTTCGAGCAGGGCACACCGCGCACTAAACTCGTCGGCACGATCGACTGGTCGCTCGACAAGTTCGGCGTCACGGCACGTGGCTCTTATTACGGCGATGTGACCCAGCCGAGCAGCAACGGCTTCGTCGAGGACGATATCCACACCGGTCGCCACACGATCTTCGATCTCGAGGCGCGTTACGAGGTGGTGCACAACCTCAACCTCGCGATCGGGGCGAACAATGTGTTCGATACCTATCCCGATTATGTGCCGATCAACTCATCATTGGGGGCAACGCATCCGCTGAACAGCACAGGCCTGGTCGGCTTCCCTTATTACTCGCCGTTCGGGTTCAACGGCCGCTACCTTTACGGCCGCATCGGCGTGAAGTGGTAATGGGCTGGCGGGCGCTTCGGCGCCCGCCGCTTGCCATGCAACGCGGTCGCAGGGCGCGCGTTGAAAGCGCATGCCGTCCAGCGTCATTCGCTCGTTCGATTACGATCCGGCCGATCAGCGCCTCGACATCAGGTTCGTGAGCGGCCGACATTATTCCTATCTCGCCGTGCCCGCGCGCGAGGTGGAAGCGATGCGGCGCGCCTTCTCCAAGGGTGGCTTCTTCAACCGCCGGATTCGCGATCGCTACGACTTTGTCGAGCGGCGCGATTGAGCCGCCCGCCGCCACGTCTTCGCGCGGCACGCGGACCGCGATAGAATGATCGAATGACCAACTCAGCGATTCGCATCGGCATCGGCGGCTGGACCTACGAACCTTGGCGCGGCACCTTCTTCCCCGACAAATGGCCGCACAAGCGCGAGCTGGAATATGCCGCCTCGAAACTCACCGCGATTGAGGTCAACGGCACCTATTATTCCGGGTTCAAGCCGGCGACGTTCGAGAATTGGGCCAAATCCGTGCCCGACGGCTTCGTCTTCACCCTCAAGGCCTCGCGCTTCTGCACCAACCGCAAGATCCTCGCCGAGGCGGGCGAATCGGTCGCGCGCTTCGTCGGCCAGGGCATCGTCGAGCTGGGCGATCGGCTTGGCCCGATCCTGTGGCAGTTCATGGCGACCAAGAAGTTCGATGCGGACGATTTCGGCGCCTTCCTCAAACTGCTTCCCGCCAGCCATGACGGCGTCGCGCTGCGCCATGCGGTGCATGTGCGGCACGAAAGCTTCGCAATGCCCGAGTTCGTTGCCCTGTGCCGCGCTGCCGGGGTGGCGATCGTCTATGCCGATTCGGCCGAATATCCGGCGATCGCCGATGTCAGCGGCGATTTCGTCTATGCCCGGCTGGAGAACGCGGTCGAGGAGGTGGCGACAGGCTACACGCCCGCCGAACTCGATCGCTGGAAGACGGCCGCCAGCACCTGGTTGGCGGGCGGTGCGCCCGATGGCCTGCCTTATGTCGATCCGACGCCACCGGCGAAGCAACCGCGCGAAACCTTCATCTTCTTCATCAATGGCGCCAAGGTTCGCGCGCCGGCCGGCGCGATGGCGCTGATCGAGCGGCTATAGTCTAAGGCCGCGAGGCCTGGCCCTGCACTGCGGCGGTTTCGAGCAGGTCGAGCGCCTGGCGCGCGCCGACATAGCTACGCGCGGCCTTGATCCACGCATCGGCGCTCGCCGCGCCGGGCATATGCGCCACCTCGGCCAGCGCCGCCTCGACCTGGCCGGCATCGAGCGCGCGATGGGCGCGGGCAAGCCGGTCATTGGGCAGCATCGATGGCGTGCCGGCATGGCGAATGACGATCAGGCTGCCCATTTCGCGGCGAAAGCTCGCCAGCCAGCCATCATTGGCCGCGCCCGTGGCGAGCAAAGGTGCGACGCCGTCGAGCCCGGCGCGCAGGTCTTCGAGCGTCACCGGCGTCCGCGCCGCCTGCAGGATCGCCCCGACCGCTGCCGGCTGGCGCGCGCCGAAGCGGGTGCGCAACTGATCTTCGAGATAACCGAGCGGCTGGCCGCGATCGAGCATGCGCCGTGTGCTGAACGCGATCAGCAACGCTTCGGCCCGTCCGGCATTGCCGGCGGCGGCGCGGGCATCCTCGTCGACCGCTACGGTGCGCGATTCGAGCACGGCAAGCCGGCCGCCCAGTTCGTTCTCGCGCGCCGACAACGCGTCGATCGTGGTGCCGGGCGGTGCCGGTGCCGGCGTGACCGCATTCGGCGCGGTGGCGCCCGGTGCGGCCGGGCCGGTGGCGGCGACCGGCTGGGCCGCGCTCGACCAGCGAACATAATAATGCGCTGCCAGCGCCATCACCGCCAGCCCGATGGCAAAGGCGATGGCGATCAGCAGCCAGGGTATCGCCCGTGGCGGCGTGGCGACCGGCGTCGTGAAGGTCGGCGTCACCGCCGGAGTCGCGACGAGCGGTGGGCTCGGTGGGTCGAGATCCATGACCGCCTTATCCCCGCGCCCGGCGGGCCGGTCAATCGACCAGCGTGCCGGCGGCGGCGATCATCGCATCGTCGCGCGGCACGGCGGCGCTCGCCACCGCGCGCCAGCCTGTCCCGGCGGCTTGCGCAACGGCCGGGCTGATCGCGACCAGCGCCAGCAGGTCGCGCGCCATTTCGGCCGAATCGAGCAGTTCGGCGAGGCGTTGCGCGGCGCGTACCGAATGGAGCAGGGCGACTGATCCGGTCAGCCCCGTCAGGTCCGCGGTGGCGATCGGCACCGGCTCGCTGGCATAGACCGCGATCGCCCCATCGATATCGATCGCGCGCTCCTGTCCGCCGAGATGGAGCAGCCGGGCATGCCCCGATGTTCGCGCTTGCGCGATGATCGCTGCGGCGTCGCCGGCGCCGGACGCCTTGACGTCAAAACCGGCCGCCCGCGCGGCCTGCGCGCTGTTTTCGCCGACGGCGAAGGCCGGCAGCCCCGTCAGCCGCGTGAGTTCCTTCCCGCCATGGCGCACGGCATTGGCGCTGGTGATCAATAGGCCGTCGAAATCGGCCGGGTCGGGTGCGGTCCAGGCGAGCGGACGTACCACGAACAGCGGCAGCGCGATCGCCTGCCGCCCCGCCGCCGTCACCCGGGCCACGGTCGCCGCATTGCCCGGCTCGGGGCGCAGCACCGCGATTGCGCGGGTCACGCCGCGAACAATCGCCGCACGGCGGGCGACGCGCGGCTCAACAAGTCGGCGGCGAGGGCCTCGGCGACGCCGAAATCGCCGACCGTGCCGCTGCGCTCACCGACGACATGATCGCTGCCATCCTCAGTGAGCAACTCGGCGCGGATCGTCACCCGCTCGCCCTCTTCGCGCGCCAGCGCCGCCACCGGCGAATGGCAGTCCGCCGCAAGCGCCGCGAGCAACGCGCGCTCGAGCAGCACGCAGCGATGCGTCGCGCCATCGTCGATCGCCGTCAGCCAGCCGCGCACCCGGAGATCATCGGTGCGCGCCTCGATTCCCACCGCGCCTTGCGCCGGCGCCGGCAGCATGACGTCAGTTGCGATCGCCGCGCCGATATCCGCGCGTCCGAGCCGGTCTAGGCCCGCCGCCGCGAGCAAGGTCGCGTCGACCTCACCGGCGGCCAGCTTGGCCAGCCTTGTATCGACATTGCCGCGAAACAGCACCGGCTTCACATCCGGCCGCAACCGGCAGAGCTGCGCGGCGCGGCGTGGTGAACTGGTGCCGACCACCGCACCCTGCGGCATCGCGGCGATGCTGTCGGCGCCGATCAGCCGGTCGCGCACATCGGCACGCGGCAACATCGCGGCGATGATGATGGCTTCGGGGCGGATCGTCTCGACATCCTTCATCGAATGCACCGCGCAATCGATCTCGCGGGCGAGTAGCGCGCGGTCGAGCTCCTTGGTCCATAGCGCCTTGCCGCCGATCTCGGCCAGCGCGCGGTCCTGCACCATGTCGCCGGTGGTCTTGATGATGACGATCTCGCCGACCAGGCCGTGCGCGGTGGCGAGCCGGTCCTTGACCATGTTCGCCTGGATCAGCGCCAGCGGCGATCCCCGCGTACCGATGCGAATTATGTCACCCATACAGGCCTCCGTCTCTGCCGGGCTCTTAGAGGGAATTCGGGTCAGGTCGAACTGACAAAATTCGGTTCGCACCGCGCCTGTCGGCACGCCCTTCGACAAGCGGCGCACGAATCCCTAGATGAACCCCCATGGCGCTGATCCTCGGCATCGAATCCTCCTGTGACGAAACCGCGGCGGCTCTGGTCACCTCGGACCGCCGGGTGCTGGCCCACCGCCTGGCGGGTCAGGAAGCCGCGCATCGTCCCTATGGCGGGGTCGTGCCGGAGATCGCCGCGCGCGCCCATGTCGACGCGCTGATCCCGCTGATCGAGGCCGCGCTGGCCGATGCCGGCGTCACGCTGGCCGATGTCGATGCCGTCGCCGCGACCGCCGGGCCGGGGCTGATCGGTGGCGTGATGGTCGGGCTGGTCACCGGCAAGGCGCTGGCGCATGCCGCCGGCAAGCCGCTGATCGCGGTCAACCATCTCGAAGGCCATGCGCTCAGCCCGCGCCTGTCCGATCCCGATCTCGAATTTCCCTATCTGCTGCTGCTCGTCTCGGGCGGACATTGCCAGCTGCTCGAGGTACGCGGCGTCGACGATTATCGCCGTCTCGCCACGACGATCGACGATGCCGCCGGGGAGGCCTTTGACAAGACCGCCAAACTGCTCGGACTCGGTTTTCCCGGTGGCCCGGCGGTCGAGAAGGCCGCGGTGCTGGGCGATCGTCATGCCGTGCCGCTGCCACGTCCGCTGCTCGGCACGGCCGAGCCGCATTTCTCCTTTGCCGGCCTGAAGAGCGCGGTGTTGCGGGCACGTGACGCCAACAAATACAGCGCCGAGGATATCGCCGCGTCATTCCAGCAGGCGGTGGTCGATTGCCTGGTCGATCGCACCAGGCGCCAGCTCGACAAGGCAAGCGGCATTACCGCGCTGGTCGTCGCCGGCGGCGTCGCGGCCAATGGGGCGGTGCGTTCGGCCTTGCAGGACCTTGCCCACGCGCATGATCTGCGCTTCGTCGCGCCGCCGCTGTGGCTGTGCACCGACAATGCCGCGATGATCGGCTGGGCCGGCGCCGAGCGCTTCGCCGCCGGGCTGACCGATCCGCTCGATATCCCCGCCCGACCGCGCTGGCCGCTCGATCCGGGGGCCGAGGCGGTACGCGGCGCGGGAGTGAAGGCATGAGGGTCGGCGTCATTGGTGGCGGTGCCTGGGGCACCGCACTGGCCCAGGTCGCGGCGCAGGGTGGCGAGCCCGTCACCTTGTGGGCGCGCGAGCCCGAGGTCGTCGCGGCGATCAATGCCACCCATGAAAATCCGCTGTTCCTCGCCGGCGTCACGCTGTCGCCCGCGATCCACGCGACCGGCGATCTCGGCGATCTGGCGTCATGCGACGCGCTGCTCGTCGTGGTACCCGCCCAGCATGTCCGTGCGGTGCTCGCTGGCATGGTGGTCGGCGCCACGCCGCTGGTGCTGTGCGCCAAGGGCATTGAGGCCGGCACCCGCCTGTTGATCAGCGAGGTCGCCAGCGTGGTGCAGCCCGACGCGCCGATCGCGGTCATCTCCGGCCCGACCTTCGCGCATGAGGTCGCTGCCGGGCTGCCGACGGCCGTAACCCTGGCCTGTGCCGACGAGGCGATCGGCGCGGCGCTCGGTGACCGGCTCGCGCTGCCCGCCTTCCGGCCCTATTTCTCGACCGACGTGATCGGCGCCGAGATCGGTGGCGCGGTCAAGAATGTGCTGGCCATCGCCTGCGGCGTGGTCGAGGGCGCCGGGCTCGGCCAGAATGCCCGTGCCGCGCTGATCGCGCGCGGTTTTGCCGAGATGACCCGCTTCGGCCTCGCCCGCGGCGCGCGCGCCGAGACCCTCGCCGGCCTGTCGGGCCTGGGTGACCTGGTGCTGACCTGTTCCTCGACCAGTTCGCGCAACTTCTCGCTCGGTGTCGGGTTGGGCCAGGGCCGCGCGGCAAGCGATCTGCTCGCGGATCGCCGCACGGTCGCGGAGGGCGCCTTCACCGCCCCCGTGCTGCGTGAGGCTGCCGGGGTTGCAGGCATCGACATGCCGGTCACCGAGGCGGTGTGCGCCCTGCTTGCCGGCGCCGATGTGCGCGACGTGGTCGGCGCGCTGCTCGCCCGCCCGCTGTCGCGCGAGGATATCTGATGCGCTGGGCGGTTCTCCTCAAGGGCGTCAATGTCGGCGGCAATCGCAAGATCCCGATGGCGGATCTGCGCGACTTTCTCGCCGGGCTTGGTCTCACTGACGTCAAGACGCTGCTTGCCTCGGGCAATGCCGTGTTCGACACCGACGAAAAGGATGCGGCGAAGCTGGAGGCGCATCTCGAACAGCAGGCCAAGGCGAAACTCGGCCTCGATACCGGCTGGCTGTTGCGCAGCCATGCCGAACTCGCGGCGGTGGTGAAGGCCAATCCCTTTCCCGACGCGGCCAAGGAACATCCCAGCCATTTGCTGGTCCATTTCCACCGCGACCCGTTTCCGATGAACCTGCTGCCGCTCGCCCATGACGGGCCAGAGCGGCTTGCCGCCCATGGCCGCGAGCTGTTCGTCGATTATCCCGACGATGTCGGCCATTCGAAGCTGCCGCAATCGATGAACAAGGCAAAATTCCCCAAGCTCGCCACGGCGCGCAACTGGAACACATTGCTCAAGCTGGTCGAGTTGACCGCGTGAGTTCTCTCTTTTTCCGTCACCCCGGACCTGTTCCGGGGTCCAACGTGCCGCGAAAGAAGCGGCTGGTGCGTTTGCGGAACCTTGGATCCCGGAACAAGTCCGGGATGACGAAGAAGGTTACGCGCGCTGTCCTAAAAATCGACCGCGATGCCCTTCAGCGTCCAGTCGCCATAACGCGTCGGATCCTCGCCGAGCGGATCCTTGCCCTCGACGTCGACCGCCGCCGGCTTGGGCAAAGGCGGGTTCTTCGAGAGATAGGCGGGCGGCTTCACATGTGCGGGGCGACGACCCATGGCTGATCTCCGATACGGGCAGGAACTCTCTGCGCTCCAGCGGCGGCGCGATCAATCCCGCGACGATGCCCCGGGCCTCGCCGCGCGCCGTGCCGCGCTCAAGCTGCTCGACGCGGTGCTGCGACAGGGCCTGCCGCTCGAAGCCGCGCTGACCCGCGCCACGGCGGGCATCGACCGGCCGGACGATCGCGCGCTGGCCCATGCCATCGCCGCGGCGACCTTGCGCCGCCTGCCCGACCTCGACGCGCTGATCGATTCGGCGACCAGGAACAATTTGCCCGACGACGCCAAGGCGCGTTTCGCATTGCGGCTCGCTTTGGCCCAGGTGCTGATCCTCGCCACGCCGCCCCATGCCGCGATCACCACCGCGCTGCCGCTGGTCGATGGCGGCCCGCGCAAGCTGGTGCACGGCGTGTTCGGCACCTTGATGCGCGGCGAGGCCAAGTTGCCCGAGGTGGCGACATTGCCGACGATGGTCGCCGAGCGCTGGCGCGCCGCCTGGGGCGACGAGATGGTCGAGGCCGCGGCGCGCGCGATCACCGATCCCCCGCCGCTCGACCTTACCCTGCTCGATCCGGCCGAAACCGAGGCGATGGTCGAAGAGCTGGAAGGCATCTCGCTGCTCCCCGGCCATATCCGCCGCGACGCCGGTGGTGTCATGGAACTGCCCGGCTTCGGCGAAGGCCGCTGGTGGGTGCAGGATATCGCCGCCTCGCTCCCCGCGCGCCTGATCGGCCGCGGCACCGGCACCGCGCTCGACCTGTGCGCCGCGCCGGGCGGCAAGACCATGCAGCTGGCCAGTGCCGGCTGGACGGTCACCGCGATCGACGCCTCGAAAAGTCGTCTGGCGCGACTTTCCGAAAATCTCGAACGCACCGGCCTGTCGGCCGAGGTGATCGCGGCGGACCTGCTGAGCTGGAAACCGAAAGCCCCGGCCGATGCCGTGCTGCTCGACGCGCCGTGCACCGCGACGGGCATCTTTCGCCGGCATCCCGACGTTATCCACCGTGTCCTGCCGTCGCGCATCGCCGAAATGGCCGCGCTGCAGGCAAAACTGCTCGCCCGTGCCGCCGACTGGGTGAAGCCCGGCGGTATTTTGGTCTACGCCACCTGCTCGCTCGAACCGGCCGAGGGCGAGGCCCAGATCGCGACGCTGCTTGCCGCGCGGGGCGACTATGCCATCGACCCGGTCCGCGCCGACGAGCTGCCTGCCGGCATCGCGCCGGACAAACTTGGTCAGGTCCGCACGCTGCCGGGCATGATCGTCCCCGACGATTGCGATGGTTTCTTCATCGCGCGCCTCAAACGAACCGCCTGACACCGGCTTGCGAGAGGATGCCGCCATGCTACAGGGCGTCATGCAGCATCCCGTCCGTATCGCCCCTTCGATCCTCTCGGCCGACTTCGCCAAACTGGGCGAGGAAGTGCGCGCGATCGACGCCGCCGGTGCCGACTGGATCCATGTCGACGTGATGGACGGCCATTTCGTGCCCAACATCACCATCGGCCCGGCCGTGGTGAAGGCGATCCGCCCGCATACCGCCAAGCCGCTCGACGTCCATCTGATGATCGCGCCGGTCGACCTTTATCTCGATGCTTTTGCCGAGGCCGGGGCCGACACGATCAGTATCCATGTCGAGGCCGGTCCGCACACGCACCGCAGCCTCCAGCACATCCGCAAACTCGGCAAGCGTGCCGGTGTCGTGCTGACGCCGCAGACGCCGGCCAAGGCGCTCGACTATCTGCTCGAGGAGGTCGATCTCGTGCTGGTGATGAGCGTCAACCCCGGTTTCGGCGGCCAGGGCTTCATCCCCAGTTCGCTGCGCAAGATCGAGAGCATCCGCAAGATGATCGACAAGGCCGGCCTTACGGTCGATCTCGAGGTCGATGGCGGCATCGACGCCGTGACGTCACGCCGCGCGATCGAGGCCGGTGCCGATGCGCTGGTTGCCGGCACCGCCGTGTTCCGTGACGGCCCGACAGGCTATGCGGCGAACATCGCCGCATTGCGCGGGGTGTGAGCAAGGATGGCGACGATGCCGGCCCCGACGGCATCGACGAGGGCAAGCGGCTGGTGCGGCTGGGTGGCGACAAGGGCCTCTCGCTGGCCGAGCGCATCACCGAACGCTTTCACCGCTTGACCTGGCGCACGCCGATCCACGGATTGCGCCTCAAGGGCCGGCACCCGCTCAAGCTCATCGCGGTACCCGACGATCCCTTCACCGGTGACGTCGCGCGCGGCCGCTCCTTGCTGGAAGGCATGATCAGCTTTCGCGGCGAGCAGCGTTCGCTCGCCGCGCTCGACCTGGCCAAACGCGAGCCCAATCGCGCGTTCAGCGACTATGTCCAGGGCTTCTCCTGGCTGCGCGACCTGTCGAGCGTCGCCACCCGCCCGCAAGCCGTACCGATCGCCGAAGGGCTGATGCGGCGCTGGCTCGACGCCCATGCCGACACCGTCAGCGAACCGGCGTGGCGCGCCGATCTGTGGGGCCGCCGCATCCTGTTCTGGACCGCGCACGCGCCGTTGATCCTGTCGAGCGGCGATCTGGTCTATCGCTCGCGCGTGCTCAACACGCTGGCGCGGGGCGCCCGGCACATCGATCGCAGCGCCGAGAAGATGGCCCCCGGCGTGCCGCGCATCGCCGCCCTGTGCGGTGTCGTCTGCGCCGGGCTGCTGATTCCCGGCGGGGACGCACGCCGTGGCCATACCGAAGCCAATCTCGTCAAGGCGATCCACGCCTCGGTGTTCGAGGACGGCGGCAGCGTCGCGCGCTCGCCTGCCGCGCAGCTCGACATCATCATGCTGCTCACCATGCTGCGCGAGACCTATGCCGCGCGGCGGCTCGAGGCGCCGGCGATCATCACCGAGACGCTGGCCCGCATGGTCCCGGCGCTGCTCGGCGTGACGCTCGGCGACGGCGCGCTATCGAGCTGGCAGGGCGGCGGGCCTCTCACCGCCGAGGGCGTCGCGCAGATCGTCGCCGGCACCGGTATCCGCACCCGCCCGCTGCGCCAGGCGCGCGACTGGGGTTATCAGCGCATTGCCGCCGGCGAAACGATCGTCATTATCGACGCCGCCCCGCCGCCGGTTGCGCGACTGGTCGAGGGGGGCTGTGCCTCGACCCTGGCGTTCGAAATGTCCGACGGCGCGCACCGGGTCGTGGTCAATTGCGGCGGCGCGCGCGCCGCGCTGGCGCAGATCCCGTCGGCGCTCGCCGATGGCCTGCGCACCACCGCGGCGCACTCCACGCTGATCGTCGGCGATTCCAACTCGACCGCGATCCATGCCGACGGCACGCTCGGTCGCGGCGTCGCCGAGGTCGAATTGACCCGGCAGGAAAGCGATGCTTCGAGCCGGCTCGAGGCCAGCCATGACGGTTATGTCCGCCGCCACGGCTTCCTCCACCGCCGTCAGCTCGTGCTGGGCAGCGACGGCCGCGAGCTGCGCGGCGAGGATTCGCTGCTGCCCGGCGCGAAGCGGCGCAAGCCCGGTGCGACGGCGTTTGCGATCCGCTTCCATCTCGGCGCCGGCGTCCGCGTCACGCCGACCGCCGACGGTCAGGCCGCCCTGCTGCGCCTGCCCGGCAATGTGTTGTGGCAGTTCCGCTGCCGCGGCGGCGCGCTGGCGATCGAGGAAAGCCTGTGGATCGATGGCGAGGGCCGCCCGCAATCGACCCAGCAACTCGTCGTCACCGGCGAATCGCCCGCCGGTGGCGCCAGTGTCAGCTGGGCCTTGAAGCGCGCGGGCTGACAGGCCAAGGGGGCGCCGACTCTCAGCCCCCGGAGCCCGATATGACCGACATCACCATCCGCCGCGCCCTTCTGTCGGTGTCCGACAAGACCGGGATCGTGGAACTGGGGCGCGCGCTGGCGGAAAAGGGCGTCGAACTGGTCTCGACCGGTGGCACCGCCAGGGCGCTGCGCGATGCCGGCCTTGCGGTGAAGGACATCAGCGAACTCACCGGCTTTCCCGAAATGATGGACGGCCGGGTCAAGACGCTCCACCCCAAGGTTCATGGCGGCCTGCTCGCGGTGCGCGACGATCCCGCCCATGCCGCGTCGATGGCCGAGCATGAGATCGGCGCGATCGATCTGGTGGTGGTCAATCTCTACCCGTTCGAGGCAACCGTGGCCAAGGGCGCCGAACGCGACGAGGTGATCGAGAATATCGATATCGGCGGCCCGTCGATGGTCCGCTCGGCGGCCAAGAACCATGCGTTCGTCGCGATCGTCACCGACCCGGCCGATTATGCGCTGGTCGCCGGCGGCAGCACCACGCTCGCCGATCGCAAGCTGCTGGCGGCCAAGGCTTTCGCCGCCACCGCCGCCTATGACGCCATGATCGCCAGCTGGTTCGCCTTTGCCGATCAGGGCACGATGTTCCCGGAAACCCTGCCGCTGACGCTCAAGCTCGGCACGACTTTGCGTTATGGCGAGAACCCGCACCAGGCCGCCGCCTTCTACAAGCCGTCCGGCCCGCACACGCGCGGCATCGGCCAGGCGCGGCAGCTGCAGGGCAAGGAACTCAGCTACAATAATTACAACGACGCCGACGCCGCGCTCGAACTGGTCGCCGAATTTCGCGATGCGGCGCCGAGCTGCGTCATCGTCAAGCACGCCAACCCGTGCGGCGTCGCCACCGCGACGACGCTGGAACAGGCCTATGCCGAGGCCTTTGCCTGCGACACCGTTTCGGCGTTCGGCGGCATCATCGCCGTCAACCGCCCGCTCGACGAGGCCACGGCGCGCGCCATCACCGGCATCTTCACCGAGGTCGTCGTCGCCCCCGACGCCGATGAGGCCGCGATCGCGCTGTTCGCCGCCAAGAAGAACCTCCGCCTGCTGCTCACCGGCGACCTGCCAGATCCGGCGCGCGCCGGCCTGTTCGCCAAGTCGATCGCCGGTGGCTGGCTGGTCCAGACGCGCGACAATGGCGCCAACCCCGAATTGAAGGTCGTGACCAAACGCCAGCCCACGGTGCAGGAACTGGCCGATTGCCGCTTCGCCTGGACGGTCGCCAAGCACGTCAAGTCCAACGCCATCGTCTACGCCAAGGACGGCGCCACCGCCGGCATCGGCGCGGGGCAGATGAACCGCCTCGAATCCGCGCGCATCGCGGCGTGGAAGGCCAAGGACGCCGCCGACAAGGCCGGCTGGGCAAGCCCCCGCACGATCGGTTCGGCGGTCGCCTCGGACGCCTTCTTCCCCTTCGCCGACGGCCTGCTCGCCGCGGTCGAGGCCGGCGCGACGGCGGTGATCCAGCCGGGCGGTTCGATCCGCGACGATGAGGTCATCGCCGCCGCCGACGCGGCCGGCCTGGCGATGGTCTTCACCGGCATGCGCCACTTCCGCCACTGATGCGCGTCCAGCGCATCGCGCTGATTTGTGCGGCCTTGCCGCTGGCAATTGGCCTGCTGGGTGCTGCCGCGCTCGCCTGCCGGACTCAGGGGCGGCTGGCGCGCGGGCAGGTCGGAGACTTTTGCGTCGTGGCCCGGGACGACACGCTCGCGCATCGTCCGGGCAAGCAACTCAGCGTCCGATTGATGCTCGCGCGCGCCGCGATCCGTGGCGGCCAGCAGGCGAACGGACCCGGCTGGTCGGTGCAATATCTTTCGACGGACCTGATCGGCCTCGCCTTCACCACCGAGACGCAGCGCGCCGCCTGGTATGATTCATTGCCGCGCTGTCACTCCGCCGGCAGCGTCGCCTCGGAGGGCTTGGGGAATTTGGAAAACAGCGCCCGGTCCTCCGGCCCGAAGGCCCAGCGCCACAGCACGAACCAATAGACGCCGAAGATCGCCGGCAGCCCGAACACCAGCTCGACCCATTCGAAACGGTGCGGCAGCGCGGTGAAGGCCGATCCCACCACGATGGTGATCAGCACCGCCCATAGCAACTGCCAGCGCAGCGGCGAGACGCGCGCCTTGAGCAGTCGCGACAACAGCGTCGCCTTGACCAGCGACGACAGCGACACCGACAGCAGCAGCGCCACCGCCGGCCCGGCCGCCTGGTAATTGGTCGGCCAGCCGATCGCGCGCATCGCCAGGATCAGCGCAAAGCTCAGCGCGATCTGGATCGTCAGCATGACCACCGAGATCGTCAGATTGAGGTGCCGCGCGATGTACACCAGTGCCGATTCGCACACCGCCCCGGTCGAGGCGAGCACTTCGGCGGTGAGCAGAAACCCCAAGGCCGCGGTGCCGGCAACGAATTGCGGCCCGACCAGCCCCATCACCGCTTCGCCGGGAATCGAGCCCATCAGCGCGAGACAGGCCTGCGCCGCGATGATCCAGAACGCCACCTGCCGCACCTGCTGCGCGATCGCTCCCTTGTCGCCCCGCGCCAGGCTTTCGGTGATCACCGGCCCGAGGATCGGGTCGAAGCTGGTCTTGAGCTTGCCCGGCAGCGAGGCGACCTGCTGCGCCATATAATAGATGCCGACCACCTTGGGCTCGAACATCACACCGAGGATGAAGCGGTCGACATTGCGCGTCGCCCATTCGATCGCATCGGCCCCGGCCAGCGGCACGTTGCGCCGCGCCAGCGCCGCCAGCCGTCCGGGGTGGGGCCGCCAGCCGTGCGGCAGGCCATAGCTTTGCACGAATGGCACCAGCGACGCGATCAGCGCGGCGAGCATCGACGCCATATAAGCGAGGATCAGCCCGTCATGCAGCGAGTAGAAAGAAAAGACCCAGGCGCCGATGCTGATCGTCCACGGCTCGATCACCGCGCGCGCCGTCACCGTCGCCTTGACGTTGTGGCGATAGGCGAGCGCCGCCAGGCTGACGTCGGACATCGCGCCGGCAAAGACGATCACCGCCAGCCACGGCTCGGCGCCGCTAATGTCGCTGTCGGGGTACATCACCTGCGGGACCAGCAGCAGCACGATACTTGCGACGATCGCCGCGAGCAGGGTGACGATCAGCGCGTCCCACACGATATGCGCCGGCGGCCGGTCGTCCGCCGACAGCGCCTGCGCCAGCCCGCGTTTCAGCCCGAGCGTCGCCAGCAGCGCCGCCAGTTCGACCACCACCACGGCAAGTGCGAAACGCCCGACCAGATCCGGGCCATAGACGCGGCCGGCAATGAACAGGAACGGCAGCCGCGCGACGAGCCGCATCGCGAACCCGCCGACATTGGTCCGCCCGCCCTTGGCGAGCGCGGCAATGTCCTGCTCGGCGGCGTCGCTGGCTGACGAGATCGGCGACACTTCGGACGCGTCAATCGACATAGTGGACCCCGGTCAGACCGATCGATTCGATGCGCGGAGGACCCTGATCCTCTTTGACCGCGCTCATCTCCACATGCACGTGGTCGGCGCCCGGCGTCTCGCGCGGATCGCGACGAAAAAAGAACGTGAAATTTTGGATCAATGAGGACTGTTTGTCGGGTGGGATCGCGACTCCTTCGAGGCGCTGCCAGTCGAGCCGCGTCAGCGCTCCCACAGGATCGCGGCACATGGAATCGGTGTCTAGGAATACATCTCGTTCGCACTCAGGCACATGTGCCGAGGCCTTCGCCTCTGCCTGAGCCTCCCGGAGCGCCCGGACGGCGAAATCCAGGTCGGTGGGCGTTCCGTCCCACACCTGAAAGAAGCGGCCACCGCGCTCGTCCTCTCGATCAAGTACCGGGCCGGCGGCGGCGCAAGCCTGTTCGGCGCCTTCCGCTTCTCCATCATGGAGTTGCCCGCCGGGCGCTGCCCCGATGATGCGAAAGCGAAACCCGTCCTCGCGCTTCTTCGGCTCGGCGGCGGGAGACTGAGTCATCGGTTGGTTTTCCGGCACGGGCGCTTCGACGGAATAAGAGACGGTCACAGTTGGCGCTTCGCAGATGGCGGCAAATCCGGAAAACCGTGGCTTACGGGCTAGGACAATCGTGCGGCGGATATATCGACGATCTTCCGGGCGCTCGTATACCGCGCTTTCCACAAAGCCCTCGGCGTCTTCCCCAAGGAAATAATTTGCAAGCGCTGTCGGGGACATCGCGCGGGCCCGATCCAGCGTCAATCCGTGCGAGGCACGCGCCGCCGAAGGAGTGATCGCCCCGGCCGCAACAAGCAGCGCGACACAGGCAGCGTACAGCCTCAATGCGCGGCGCCCCAACTCGCCCCGGTGCCGATCTCGATCGCCAGCGGCACGCTCAGCACCAGCGCCGGTTCGGCCGCACTGGCCATGACGCGTTCGATCACCGGCTTGGCTGCCGGGACGTCGCCCTCGGGCAGTTCGAACACCAGTTCGTCATGCACCTGCAGCAGCATGCGCACGTTCGGCAGGCCAGCATCGATCAGCGCCGGCCCCATCCGCGCCATGGCGCGCTTGATGATATCGGCGCTGGTGCCCTGGATCGGCGCGTTGATCGCGGCGCGCTCGGCGCCCTGGCGGATGTGCTGGATCGGCGCGCGGATTTGCGGGAAGTGCGTTTTCCGGCCGAACAGGGTCTCGGTATAGCCCTTTTGCCGAACGCCCTCGAGCGTCTCGTTGATATAGGCCGAGATGCCGGGGAAGCGGTCGAAATATCGCGAGATCATCGCCTGCGCCTCGTCGGCGTCGATCTCCAGCCGGGCGGCGAGGCCCCAGCGCGAAATGCCGTAGAGGATCGCGAAGTTGATCGTCTTGGCGCGCCCGCGCGTGTCGCGATTGACCTCGCCGAACAGTTCCTTGGCGGTCGCGGCGTGAATGTCCTCGCCGCGCAGGAAGGCGTCGCGCAACGGCGGCACGTCGGCCATGTGCGCCGCCAGCCGCAACTCGATCTGCGAATAATCGGCGGCGAGGATGACGTTGCCGGGCTCCGCGACGAAGGCATCGCGGATTTGCCGCCCGATCTCGGTGCGGATCGGGATGTTCTGAAGGTTGGGATCGGTCGATGACAGCCGCCCGGTCTGTGCGCCGGTCAGCGAGTAACTGGTGTGGACGCGGCCGGTGTCGCGGTCGATCTGCTGCTGCAGCGCGTCGGTATAGGTCGATTTGAGCTTCGCCAGCTGCCGCCATTCGAGCACCAGCCCGGCGATCACCACGCCTTCGACCTTCATCTTCTCGAGCACGGTGACGTCGGTTGAATAGGCGCCGGACTTGCCCTTCTTGCCGCCCTTCAAGCCCATCTTGTCGAACAGGATCGCGCCGAGTTGCTGGGTCGAGCCAATCTGGAAAGGCTGCCCGGCCTCGGCCTGGATCTCTTCCTCCAGCCGCGCCATTTCCTGCGCGAACTGGCCCGACAGGCGCGACAGCTGGTCGCGATCGACCTTTATCCCGGCGCGCTCCATGGCGGCGACGACCGGGATGATCGGGCGGTCGACCATCTCGTACACCCGCGTCGCGCCCTCATAAGCGAGCCGCGGCTTGAACCGGGTCCATAGCCGCCAGGTCACGTCGGCGTCCTCGCCGCCATAGCGCGTCGCCTGGTCGAGCGGCACCTGGGCGAAGCTGATCGCCTTCTTGCCCGTCCCCGTCACGTCCTTGAAACTGATACAGGTGTGTTCGAGCGTGGCATGGGCGACCTCGTCCATGCCGTGGCCGGCAAGCGACTGGCCGGCATCGAGATTGAAGCTCATCACCATCGTGTCGTCGATCGGCGACACGGACAGGCCGTGGCGGATCAGCACGTTGATGTCGTATTTGATGTTATGGCCGATCTTGAGCACGCTGGCGTCGACGAGCAGTGGCTTGAGCAGTCGCACCACCTCGGCGAGCGGCAGCTGCGGCGGGACTTCGCCGAACATGTCGTCGCTGCTCTTGTGCGCGATCGGGATGTAGCAGGCCCGGCCCGGTGCTGTGGCGAGGCAGATGCCAACCAGATTGGCCGCCATGCTGTCGAGCGAGTCGGTCTCGGTATCGATCGCGATCGTGCCGCTGGCATGGCTTTCGGCGATCCACGCCTCCAGTCGGTCGATGCTCGTCACGGTCTCGTACGCATTGCAGTCGATCGGGGGCAGCTCGACGAAATCGGGTGTGACCGGCCCGGCCGTCGCCACCGCGGCGGCCACCGGATCGGGCTGGTCGCGACCCGGCGCGTGCCCCGCCATGCGCGACAACAGGGTCTTGAACCCCTGATCCTCAAGGAACGCGCGCAACGGCTCCACCGGAATGCCGTCGAGCTTGAGCTCGTCCAGCGTGTGCGGCACCGCCGTCTCGGTGTGCAGCGCGACGAGCCTGCGCGAGAGCCGCGCCATCGCCTCATGCTCGATCAGATTGTCGCGCATCTTGCTCGGTTTCATCCCGGGCGCGGCGGCCAGCACCGCGTCGAGATTGTCGAATTCGACGATCAGTTTGGCGGCGGTCTTGGCACCGATGCCGGGCACGCCGGGCACATTGTCGACCGCGTCGCCCATCAGCGCGAGCACGTCGCCCAACTGGTCGGGGCGCACGCCGAACTTGGCCTCGACATATTCCGCGCCGCGTCGTTCGTTCTTCATCGTGTCGAGCATGTCGACGCCCGGCTGGATGAGCTGCATCAGGTCCTTGTCGGAACTGACGATGGTCACGTCCCACCCGGCCTCGACCGCGCGGCAGGTGTAAGTGGCGATGATATCGTCGGCCTCGAACCCCTCTTCCTCGATGCACGGCAAGGAGAAGGCGCGCGTCGCTTCGCGGATCAGCGGGAATTGCGGGATCAGATCCTCTGGCGGCGGTGGCCGCTGCGCCTTGTACTTGTCGTAGAGATCGTTGCGGAAGGTGTGCGAGCCTTTGTCGAGCACCACCGCCAGATGCGTCGGCCCCTCCGCCTTGTCGAGCGCATCGGCGAGCTTCCACAGCATCGCGGTATAGCCATAGACCGCACCCGCCGGCGTGCCGTGCCGGTTCGTCAGCGGGGGGAGCTGGTGATAGGCGCGGAAGATATAACCCGAACCGTCGACGAGGTAGAGATGAGGCATCGGCGGGAGATAGCAGCGTGAAGCGCACTCCCCAAGCCTTGGGTGTCACTCAGCGAAAAAACGCGCGCACGACCTTGGTTTTCGCCTCGTCGGCGGTCCCTTCGCCGCGGGGAAAATGGCGATCGATCGCGCTCGTCCCCGGCGGTGTCACAGTGAGCGCGCGGCCGGGGCCGCGACGCACCCAGCCGCGTTCGAGGAACAGCCCCAGCAGGGCGGCGCCGGCACGCCCGCCGAGATGGCTGCGCCGCTCGCTCCAGTCGAGGCACGAGCGGCAGGCCGGTTTCGCGTCGCTCGCCACGACGCAGCCGAGATCGCGCAGCAAGGTCTCGCCGGACACCGACAGCGCGATGCCGTCGCCGCGAAGCGCAAGGTGGCCATGGTCGATCAAGCTCGCGAAGAGCCGCACGCCGAGTTCCCCCGCCATATGGTCGTAGCAGGTCCGCGCCCGCCGCAGCGCCGGGTCGGTCGGGCCGGGCCGCCGGCCGGGCGCGCGGAACGCCATCATGCCTTCGAGCAGTTCCGCAATGTCGCTGTCGGCGATCCGATAATAACGATGCCGCCCCTGCTGCAGCACGGCCAGCATGCCCCGGTCGACCAGCATGGCGAGGTGGCTGCTGGCCGTCGACGGGGTGACACCGGCCTCGCGCGCCAGCTCCTGCGCGGTGAGTGCCATGCCGCCCATCAACGCGCCAAGCATGCTCGCACGTGACGGGTCGCCGACAATCGACCCCAGCATCGCCAGATGCGGTCCTTCGCTCATGGTTCGATCGTCCTCGAATCGTCGTCGCTGCCTGCCCGCTATCGTAGCGCAACAAGCGCGGAGATGGTTTGATGAACGACGAAATGAATGCGGCGCCGGACGACGACGAGATCCGGGCCTATGTCGCGCGTCATTTCTGGCCGATCGGACAACTCGCGCTGGCCAGCGGCGCCTCCTAACAGGAGGCGGGGGCGCTGATCGCCGGCGCCTGCGCGCCCGGGGTGATCTATGCCTTCGACCGGAAGGGATGGTGGAGCGCGCTCGGTGGCTACCGCTCGGGCGCGGTCGGGCGACCGTCCGACGATGCCGAGCGCTGGTATAGTCCGGCCGCCGTCTGGGGCCTGCGCCGCGCCCGCCTGGCGCTGCGCGGCGGCGCATCGATCGCCGAGGCCGCCGCGCGCAACCGGGCGCAGTTCCAGGCCGATTTCATCGCCGCGCTGGACGCCGTTCCCGAGGCCGCCAACGCCTTCCGGTCCTGCTTCGGTGCTGACGGCGCTGTCGATCATGCGGCTGCCGAGGTGCAGGCAGGGGAGGAATGGTCCGCCTGGCTGAAGGGCGGCTACGCCGTCTGCCTGCGCATCTTCACCGGCGGCACTTGCGTGGCGAAAGAGTCGCTGGCCGCGACGCTGAAACGCCACATCGCCGATCCCGCCAGCTATCCGATGGACGCGGGCGAGATCCTCGCCTTGTGCGAGCGGCTGACCCAGCTGATGCTGCCCTTCTCGCCCTGGGAGAGGCCCGGCTGCACGCCGGGCGTGACGATCGATCGTCTGCTCCGCGCGCTGTCACTCGGGTGTGAGCTGCCCTATTCGGCCGTGTCGGCGGCCTGAGCGCGCGCCGTGAATGCCGGGAGCAGCGCGCAGGTGAAGCTTGCGAGGAAGAGCGCTAGGCCGAGTAGCGGGAGCATCACCACACCGCCTTCGAACAGTCCCCAGCCTTCCCCGTCATAAGCTTGGATCGGATAGGCGCTCAGCATCGTATTTCCGCCGACGCCTTGGGAACATGCTCACCGCCTATAAGCAGATCGGCTACCTGCACACGAAGAGAGAGCTCATTCAGGAAGCTCATGAGCGCCGGATGCGAGATCTTGGCCGCTCTGTAGCCCCGCTGGATCGCGCGGCGGATGCTTCGTGAAATCGAGGCACCAGCGGCCTTCAATGGCGTTTGTCATCGCCACTGATCTTCACTCGCCATTCACGGGTATGAGCTTTTCTACTCCTGGGATCGGGACCAGCCAATCGCTCAACCGTTGGAGATCATTAGACTGGCCGGCAGTGATTTTCCCCCAGATGGCGCCGTGGCAGCCATTGTCTGGCAAAGGCACCATACCGATCAGCCATCGGTCTTTGTCCGTCGTTGCAGGGTCTATACCCCGAACATGTTCAACAGAAATAACAAGCGCGCCGCGCCATTGCGGGCTGGTCACCCACGCCACCGGATCGGCGCCCTTGTCGGTAATGCATTTTTCCGAATCTACCGACAGATAACCCCTTCGCGGGTCGTTCTTGAAGGCGGCCGACGAAATGCGATTCCCGCCTCTGTTATCGTCTCGAACGATGTAGTCACCGCTGATGCGCCGGATTAATCGGCGATCGTCGATGAGGTCAGGGTGATTGTGAGGGGTCACCTCGCCGTCGCCATCTTTCGGCAGCACGAAGCCGGCCATGCGTCAGGCCAGCTTCTCAAGCACCTCGCCGAGCGAGTCGAAGCTTGTAGTCAACGGCCGCTCCTCCACCGCCGGTTGGCCGTCTGAGAATTCGACGCTCAGCTCAGCCTCGAAAGGGCGGTAAATCATCAGCTCGACGTCTAAGCCGCCGACGTGCCATTCAAGCTGAACGCCGCCGCCATGCGTCGGGACGATGGAAGGCGCTGGCGTGGCCGGCTTCATCACCGAATTCAGCACTGACATAGCGAAAGCCGTGACCAGTACGCTCGGCGGCGCAGCGTCATAACCGTCCCATCCACGCTGTAGTAGAGTTAGCTTGGCCAGTTTCGCTTCGACCTGAGCCTGCCATCCGCTACGCAACGGCATGCGTATAGGGGCGGCGCGCGCCGGTGCTCCGCTCCCAATTGTCGTGTTCGAGTGATCCGCACTCCAGTCGAAGCCGACGTTCCACTCGGTCGGCGAATGCTCAGCATATCGCAGTTCCTGGAGGCTCATTGCTTTCTCTCCCAAAGCTGATGCGCGGCGTCAGACGTAATCTCAGTGAATGTCCGCACAATGACTTCGCGTTCCGCGTCGATCATTCGCAGGCAACCATCGAGAGTTGAATCAGAGGGGCGACCTCTGACATGCAATTGAAGGAGCGCCTCTCGTCCACCAGACTCATCGCTACCGTATCGCAGGTTAAAATTGAGGCGCGCGACGGGGTCACCAGTTTCATCATGAAGCCTCCTCCGAAACTGGAAGGACCCATCTTCTGTCATCCCCATAAGACCCTTTAGCCAAGGGAATATGAACGAGAGGCCGCACTTATTGCCCTCGGCGTCTGCCAAGGGAATTCGGTTCACATAGATGGCTTCACACTGCGTTGGGACAGGCTCCCCGATACGCTCACGCTTCGCCCAATCAGCTAGCAACGCCAATTGCGTTTCAAGGCGCCGCCGAACGTGCGTGTAGCGAGGATAAGCTTCGCCCTTTTCCGTCTTCCGCCAATTATAAAATAGGCGGTCACGTTGGATCTGCACCAACTCGCTTCGATCTAAAGCGACGAAACAAAAGCGGGGCTGGATCGCGCCAGCGATCACCTGAATTTGCGGCTGCGCTAGTCGGCTGTCGCCCGGCCCGAATGTTTCGTATGCCGGCTCTAGGGGCGGCAATTCCTCGATCGCGGGAAAATCCGATGCGATCTGAGAACGGAAGGCCGCGACTGACAAGCTGTTGTAGCCGTCCAATCCATCAAACTGGATTCCGACCGATGTTTCCACAACAGGCGGCGCGGCGTACTCCGGAAGCGGATCGCCTGGCGCAGAAGCCTGATCAGGAAAAGAGAGCCTCAATTTCGCCTCTGCGTCGTTCAGACCGGACAGAATCGAAACACACCATGTGTGTCAACAAGTTCCGCGTTCGATACGAGGGAGCCCCTCGCTAGATCAATGAGTTGTCTCAGATTTAATCTCACGCGACCGCCGGCTGTGGATTCGCACTTCGAGATGCGAACTCGCACGACACCCAGCGACGGAGCGCCGTGGACGCGCATGCAGCAAAGCAACGGCGGTCGAAATCGTTCGCCACCATTCGCCACAAGCCACCGCAAAATGTGGGAACGATGTGGGGAACACAGTCGCAATTTATAAAGGAAATCGCTGATTTCCCAACATCTTAGTAGCAGGTAAATGGTGCCCAGAAGAGGCAATTTTGACGGTCTTATAAGAGGCCCGCGCCATCATCGGAATTGCAACCCGCTCGGCCGAAGCGTGGACGGGCGGAGATTACCCGGTCAGTTACCCGAAAGACCGCGCCAAAGCCCCGCGGGGCAATAAGTATCTCGATTACCAAGAGAAAATGGTGCTGCCGGTGAGGATTGAACTCACGACCTCAGCCTTACCAAGGATGCGCTCTACCACTGAGCTACGGCAGCATACTTCGGACACGCGCCAGGGGCGCCCGCAGGAAGAGCGCGCCTAAGAGACGAGGGCGCCGGGATTGTCAAGGCACGGTGACAGGGAATAGAGCGGGCAGGTGGACAGCAAGGACGACAAGGCCGCCCGGCTCGCCGCGGCGCTGCGGGAAAATCTCAAGCGCCGCAAGGCGCAGGCCCGCGCCGGGAGCGACACGCCGCCGCCGGCGGCGACTCCCGAAAAACCCTGACGCGATTCAACCCGTCGCCGCCTGTGGCAAACATGGCATGACGCGCCACGCGCGTCGGCTGTTTCTCATTGTTGGTAAAATCACGGCGGCGTGTCGACCTGCTACGTGCCTGCTCGGCACCTGCTCGCGGTGCTTTGGCCACCTGCTCGCCACCTGCTAAGTTGGAAACGACGATCGGTATCAACGCGCTGTGATATAAGCGTTATTCGTCGTTCGGGCGTCGTCGGGCGCGCCGCAAAAAAAGCGGTAACCTGCTAGAACAGGTGATAGCAGGTCGCCGCTGTTGGGATTTCACCCGCCGATCGGCGCGCATTTCTCCAGCAGCCAGGCGCGCTCGCCCGTATCGAGCTGCGGCCCGAGCACATCGAGCACCTGCGCATGATAGGCGTCGAGCCAGCGCCGCTCGGCCTGGGTCAGCAGCCCCGGCACGATCAGCGAGCGTTCGATCGGTGCGAAGGTCAGCGTCTCGAACGCCAGCATCTTCTGGTCGCCGCCGGCGATCTCGCGCGCGACGACGAGGATCAGATTCTCGATCCGGATGCCATATTCGCCGGCCTTGTAGTAACCCGGCTCGTTGGAGATGATCATCCCCGCGCGCAGCGGTTCGGACGGCCCGCCGCCGGGGTAATTGGGTTTGGCGATGCGCTGCGGCCCTTCATGCACCGCGAGATAGGCGCCGACGCCGTGGCCGGTGCCGTGGGCGAAATCGAGTCCCGCTTCCCACAAGGGCCGCCGCGCGAACGAATCGAGCTGCCCGCCATTGGTGCCTTCCGGGAACACCGCGGTGGCCAGCGCGATATGGCCCTTGAGCACACGGGTGAAGCGGTCGCGCATCTCGTCGCTCGGCTCGCCGATCGGCAGCACGCGCGTCACATCGGTGGTGCCGTCGGCATATTGCCCGCCCGAATCGACCAGATAGAGCTGGCCGGGCTCGAGCGGCACGTTCGATTCGGGGGTCGAATGGTAATGCGGGCTGGCGCCATGCGCGCCGGTCGCCGAAATGGTGTCGAACGAGGTGTCCTTGAGCACGCCGGTCGCCTCGCGGAATTCCTGCAGCTTCGCGACGCAGGAAAGTTCGGTCAGGCCGCCCTTGGGCGCCTCGGCCTCGACCCATTTGAGGAACCGCGCCAGCGCCGCGCCGTCGCGCGCGCTCGCCGCCTTGTGGCCGGATATCTCCGCCGGGTTCTTCATCGCCTTGGCCAGCACGGTCGGGTCGCGCAAGGCAAGGATCGTCGCGCCGCCGCCATCGAGCGCGTCGAAGATCGCCGCCACCGCCCGCTCCGGATCGACCGCCACGCGCTTGCCGGCATAGCCCTGCAGGGCGCCGGCGAATTCGGAGCGGTCGCGCACCTTGACCGCATTGCCGAGGTGCTGCGCCACTTCGTCGCTCATCTTCTCCGGCGCGACGAACAGCTCGGCCGTGCCGTCGGCATCGACCACGACATAGGCCAGCGCGACCGGCGTATGCGCCACATCGCCGCCGCGCACGTTGAGCGTCCAGGCGATCGAGTCGAGCGCGGACAACACCACCGCATCGGCCTTGCGCTCGCCCAGCCAGTCGGCGATCGCGGCGCGCTTCCCGGCTGAGGATTGGCCGGCGCGGTCATCGTCCTGCACCGACAGCCGCGCATCGGACGGCGCCGGCCGGTCGGGCCACACCGCATCGACCGGATTGGTGTCGACCGCGACAAGGGTCGCGCCGCGCTCGGCCAGTGCTTTGGTCGCCTCCTCGACCCAGGCGCGGGTGTGCAACCACGGGTCGTAACCGATCCGCCCGCCCTGCGGCGCATGGGCCCCGAGCCAGGATGCCACGCTGGTCGCGGGTACATCGACATAGGCCCAGTTCGAACCATCGACCTGCTCGCGCACCTGCAGCGTGTAGCGCCCGTCGGTGAAGATCGCCGCTTCCTCCGGCAGCACCGCCGCCGAGCCGGCCGAGCCCTGGAAACCGGTCAGCCAGGCGAGGCGCTGGGCATAGGCGCCGACATATTCCGACATATGCTCGTCGGTCAGCGGCACGACGAAACCGTCGAGGCGATCGCGCTTGAGCTGGTCGCGGAGCGCGGCAAGGCGGGCGGCATAAGTGGACATGGGCAGGTTCCTCGGGCGGCGGCGTCGATCATCCGCCATCTCTCCTGCGGCATTTGCGACCGGAACGCGGCGACCGCAAGAGGGGCGAGCGGGACGGCCTCTAACGGGACTTCATGTCCGAAATGGACCTTTAACTATCTTCTGGCACAAGCCGAAGCATGGCGCGGCCCGAATGTGATTATTGCAAGCGCGACATCAGCAAGCCTTCTTTGGTGCGCTGTTCGTCGCAGCGTTGCCCGCTCAAGGCGAGCCGCGGTGCCGCCTTGCGCGGCGTGATGGTCGGCATCGGCGGCCTCGGCCTGCTCGCCGCGTTCGGTGTCGTCGGTGCGGTCTGGCTGTTCTCGCCCTCGTCGAAACCGCATGGCGCGGGTGAGGCGCACCAGGTCGAAGCGGCGTCGAGCGGCCCGCGTACCAATGCGATGGAGCTCAGCGGCAATATCCGCAATTGGGGCG
>Ga0307510_10000247_pt1 | contig 48802 bp, 45 predicted proteins | sample 12_EM_MG_FD_207224 | JGI IMG/M metagenome (GOLD analysis project Ga0307510, IMG submission 207224) | Populus trichocarpa ectomycorrhiza microbial communities from riparian zone in the Pacific Northwest, United States - 12_EM | ecosystem: Host-associated > Plants > Roots > Unclassified | place... | reverse complement strand
GAGTAAAATGAAAGCGGATATAAAAGCAGAGTGGGAAGTAACCGACCTTGGCGAACCATCCAAGATTGTGGGCATCGAAATCACGATGGGCAGAGACACAATCGCCATATCCCAGACAAAATATATCGAGTCAATCTTGAAGAAGGAAGGACTTGAGCGCGCAAACCCAGTAGGGATGCCGCTAGATCCAAATACTCCACTCGAGCCTAATCCAGAGGGAAACGAGGGAAACCGTAGTAACTCATTCGCAAGGCTCTTAGGAGAGCTCCAGTTCATCGCGAACGCTACAAGACCAGACATCACATACGCAGTGAATAGATTGGCGTCGTATACCGCCAATCCAAGCCTCCAGCATGTAGGAGCGTTGAAGCGCATCCTACGGTACCTATCAGGTACGAAAAACCATGGCATAGTGTATAAAGCGCTCCCCCAGGAGCCCAACTTCTTCTATGGGTATGCGGACACATCATATGGGAACGCGGACGATCGCAGGTCGATATCCGGATACGTCTTCCTCACCGGAAACGGCGCCATCACCTGGAGCTTGAGAAAACAAGTCTCCATCGCCTTATCGTCGACCGAAGCAGAGTACGTCGCCCTCTCTGAAGCAGCCCAAGAGGCCTGCTGGCTGAAAAGCCTATACGGCGAACTCAGCTTGCTCCAAGAGGATATCCCGACGCTGATCTGGGGCGATAACGACGGGTTGATAGCGATGGCGAGAAACCCACAGTTTCATAAACACTCCAAGCACATAGCGATCCGATGGCATTGGGTTCGCGACCTAGTCCAAGAAGGCAAGGTCTTCATTGACAGTTGCCGCGATCCAGAGCAAACGGCTGACGTCTTGATGAAAGCGCTCCCACGTCCAAAGCATCAGAAACACACCCGAGAAATGGGACTCGTACCAGCTTGAAGGGGAGTGTTAGACTACGATCCGGCGGCAAGCTGATACAAGTATCAGTAGCCAGTGTACATAGCCACCAGCGCATCAGCGCGCACGTGCTAGTGCGCGCTCCCGCACCTGTGGCGTCCCTGGACACAGGATCATCGCCTTACTGGAGATATCGACATACACATATATATTCACATGCGTAGTGTACATAAATACACATCTGGCTTTCCCTCTATCTACGTGTGCATTACTACCATAGTCTTAAACATTGAGATCATCCAACCATCGTCAGAGGTTGCGCCTACACCTCAGGCTCACCACGCCTCAAAAACGTCCTTTCCCCTCTTCACAGTGGCTCAGTCACCCATCCCATACCCAGTCGATTCTCTTGTCCCTATGTGATTCCCTCTTAACACAAGTCACAGAAACTGAGAAACCGTCCACCGAATCAGCAGAGAGCTCCGTTGCATCTTATCTCGCTGGACCATGGCCCAACCTGCAGGTACTGTTCTTGTAAAGAATAAAAAGCATGTGGAAAAGATTTACACACACACCCTGGGTGTGGCCAAGAGCAGGCCACCCGGTCCCCTTCTCAACGAAGGGCCTGTCACTCCTGTTGCGCTGGAGGTAACTCCACGCTGTGTGAGTTCGATAGGGGTCTGGGGTCCGTGAAGGGTCTGAGTTCCCAAGGGGAAAGCGAAGGTGCCAGGGAGAGGAAAGAGAGAGGAGAGGGAGGTCGCGACGGGCGTAGCAAGAGGCTAAGGGTGATGGCCACAAAGAGAAGGTGGGACGAGTGGGGCTCTATTGCATTGATAGGGTATCCTCCGGTGTCCTCCATGGCCGAGGCCAGGCAGGAGGGTTAAATACAAGTATGCTACGCGCAGGGCAAGTACTGTGGGAGAGCATGTGTGCCACGCTGGACAGCAGATATAAATGTGGAGAGCTGGCCAAGCATGCGAGGGGTCTAGGAAGAAAGAAAGATAAAAGAGCGTACGAAAAAGGGAGAAATAGTCCTATAAATAGTAATATGTATCTCCGGCGAGGGTGTGATTCCAAACAGGGACCCGACTTGCGAGGTGCCGCGCGCGGTCGTGCGTGACGTGGGTTGACAATTATCGAGGAGCGCGCACCTGTGGCGTCAGCCAGCGAAGGCGGACAGTTTGCGTTGCGTCGGCAGCAGGCTTGAGGTGAGACGAGATGTGACTTGAGGAGCAGAGGACGGGAAAAGAATGAGGCATGACCGAGGCTGAGATCGAGGCGATGTTCCCAGTACCCAGAACGCAGAGGCTGTCACGTGGTCAAAAATGGCCGGCCGATTCCGCGCACTTTCCGGGCTCCGGGCGCGTCCCTGGCTACAATTCCGTGACCATCCACCCTTCCAGTGGTAGTTGCGCTGTTTCCGCGGGACGCGTCACGCCCCAAAAGAGGTAATTCCCCCGTAGTTCGGTATCCACTAGTACAGCTGTCAAAACTTCATACTCAGCCAAAATAAAAAGATCTCGGAATGATAGATGCGAGTAAAACAAATATAAAGAAAACACGTGCCGCTAAATGTCGCTAAGGCACCCCGTCGCTAAGCAAGTGGAGAGGAGCCCGGGGGATAAACGGGCGCGCGCGAGGGCGTTCCCGGGCATTATTTCAGCCCGGAAAGTGTCCCCGGGGGAGCTCCTCGCATATGCAAACCCTAGACCGGTGGCGGAAGAAGGCGCAAAGGCGAACCCAGGCGGAGCGGCGGAAAGGCGCAGAAATGCAGAACCGGGCGCTGCGCTTGAGGCGCAATGTGCAATTGGGACCGCCACGGACGGGTTCGCGCAAGTGAAAGAACGCGCAGCAGAGCCGGGCACTGCGGCGGAAGGGGACACGCTGGCGGGGGCAAGCACAGCAGAGCGGATGCGCATGCTGCGGGGGTGCCTGGCGATGCCGGGCCCTTCCGCCTTCTCAATGAAAAATCGACTTCAACAATATTTGGTGTCCGCATATCGGACCGCTTCATGCCACCTTTATTATTAATTTTTGCGGCTAACGTATAGTGGATATGGATAAGTAAATTGAAATGTCATGCATGTGAATAATGAAAAAAGAATATCGCACTATCACGGAATCGAACCAAGGGACCCGCCCTGGCAAGTAAGGCAACCGCAAACGTAACAACCGCTATGCCACACACTCTTACATCACTGTACCTCTCCATAATATATGACTAGCTATTAAGGACGAAGAACCCGGGCGGCACCGGGCAGCATGCGCATCCGCTCCGCTATGCTTGCCCCCGCCAGCGTGTCCCCTTCCGCCGCAGCGCCCGGCTCCGCTGCACGTTCTTTCACTCGCGCGAACCCGTCCGCGGCGGTCCCAATCGCACATTGCGCCTCAAGCGCAGTGTCCGGTCCCGCGTTTCTGCGCCTTTCCGCTGCTCCGCCCGGGTTCACCTTTGCGCCTTCTTCCGCCACCGGTCTAGGGTTTGCATATGCGAGGAGCTCCCCCGGGGACACTTTCCGGGCTGAAATAATGCCCGGGAACGCCCTCGCGCGCGCCCGTTTATCCCCCAGGCTCCTCTCCACTCGCTTAGCGACGGGGTGCCTTAGCGACATTTAGCGGCATGTGTTTTCTTTATGTTTGTTTTACTCGCATCTATCATTCCGAGATCTTTTTATTTTGGCTGAGTACGAAGTTTTGACAGCTGTACTAGTGGATACCGAACTACGGGGGAATTACCTCTTTTGGGGCGTGACGCGTCCCGCGGAAACAGCGCAACTTCCAGTGGTTCCACCCCTCTGCGACCCTGCATGTCCGTCCGACCGTGAACGGTGTTTGTGCCCACCTGCCCCTCTTTTTTCTCTCTCTCCATCCCTCGCTCTTTCCAGAAGCGCTCCAGGCGCAACCTCGCACTCTTGCGTGTTGGAAATGGAAAATCGTCGATGCCGCGTCCAGTCAACACCTCGCGTGTCACCTGTGTCTCCCACTGAGCCTCGTCCTTTCATCACACCCCTCCCCCGTCTTGAATACCCTTACCAACAATGAGCGCCGTAGGTCACAGCCAACGGGAGCGGTATGGTTCCCCCTCCCATCAAAATGTTGCTCACGGCGTCGATGAGGTCGACCACCTCACCCACACCGTCAGTGAGGTGCTCGGTACACATAGTTTTATCACTTGTTTCCTCTTTGTCTCATCCTCGATGACAACTCTTCCGTCGCTCGCCTCGCCTCGTCCGAGCATTCCTCTGTACGTGTGTGTCGTCCCCTGGGCCAGACACCGAGCGCCCTTGGCACGAGGTGGTCCGCTTTGCCTCCCCTACAGAACTTGTCGTGCGTCTTCAATTGGGTTCTCGCCCACATTTTGTGTATCTCTGGATGCTGGTCGCACCCTCGCAGCAATCGCGCCTTATTATAATAATATTCCTCTCCGCGCACGCCTCATAGCCAACTCCTAGTCCTTGGGCCACACCCCCCCACGTTCTCTCCACTTTTACACCATCTCCCTTTCCGCCTCGGGCATGCTGTGCCACTGTTCCATCACACCTATCCCGAATATTCGTGCAATCAACAAGTTGCGGGCCACTCGCGCCGCGCAGGAAACCGAGACGCGGAGCTTTACCTCCCCGGGGGGCTCAACCACGCGACACCACCCCTCAAGATCCAGGAACCGCGAGCCAACAAGTGGCTCAGGTTCCCGCGGGCGTTTGTTTCTATTCACCCCCGTTCGGTGGAAATAGCGTTGACACCGTGACTATACGTGTCCCGCACCTTTCGAAGATGGATAGTACTGGAACGACTCTGGACGAAATATACGCGACGATGCCTGGAAGTGTCGACCCGGCAGAGCCGGAAGAGGTGCAAGACCCAGAACCGCGGCGCCCTCAACGGCGGATGGGCTGTTTCGACTTGCGTCCTAAACGCCGGCGCATACAGGTGGGCGGCGGTGGAGGAGACATGTTAGACGAATTTGCCCAGGCAGCAGGAGGTATTGAGACTCCCCCACGGCGACGTGAGACGAACAAGAGCGTCTATTCATCCGGCCCGACGCCGTCAACCTTGCCGAAGCAGGCCCTTGATACCGAACACCCTTATCCTGACCCCGCCGTGGGCTCCCTCTCCTCCCCTTCCCCTGCGCAGGCCCCAACACCGAGTCCACAGACACCAACATATACCCACCGTGATCCGCAACAACACCAAGGGGTGCACGACAGATTGTCAGGAAAGCCCGAAGGCGAGCTCGCTGGTCGAGATGTATCGCGAAGGAGCGGCAGTCCACCAGCAATAGACCCCCGGGCACGTCCGCTGGTACTTCCTCACACGAACAACCAACTCAGCCGCCCGTGCTGGTCCCGAACGAATCTGCGCCGTTGCCACCACCACCTCCGCAGCCCGACTTGTCACTTCTTACTCTTGACTTCGCTAGGATGGAGCAGGAAGACGAGCTAGAGGGGGACGGAGGAGATTACGTGGAGCCACCGAACTTTGGTTTTGATCATGGTCGGGACAACCCATATCGGTATGTCCACGGCGCGCCGTTACACAACGTGGTAGAGGAGGAAGAGGAAGAATAAATGGGAGCAGTACGTGACGAGTGCTTGCGGTGCGTGGTGTGTCATACCTAAAAATGCAGATTGTCGAAATTGCCCACTCCTTCCGCCCGCCTTTTTTTTCTTTTACAAAGATTTTATCAGATTCTCCGCTCCTGGCTAGTATTTGCTGCCTTGCTGACGAAGACTCGACGATATCCGCGGACACGTAAAGACAATCATTGACACCTCGTCTCATCCGCCACCACCAGTGCCTTTTTCCCCTTAATTTGAATACCCGCCCCACGCGCGCAAAGTACTCGTCCAATGTAACAGCATGACGTGGTCAGTCTATTTGTCGTTAGACGCTCGTTTCCCCGCCTCTTTTTCTCCAGGTAGCTATCCTCTGCCTCTCCCTATCTCTCCCTTCTACTTTTATTCTTCTGGTCCCTCCGGTTCCTTTCCCCTCGTTTTACCGATTACGAGCGCTCGTTTGCGACGTTCTTCTATCCATCCATATGACCGACGCTGCTGTTATCTCTTTCCTTTCCCCCATTTTTTCCCGTTTTCTGTTGGGCGCCACTATATGTTTACTCCCCGCCAAACATAATGATGCTCTACGCTCGTGCTTCCTCCCCCACCTTTGTATTCTATTCTATTAGTCGAAATAACACCACGCTGCAGTGAATCTTTATCTTGAGAAACATGATTTTCCCCGATTCGACCTACATTGAAGCATGTAGCTTCTTCTCGCTACTCGGTGAATGAAAGCAAGCAACACGTAACTCTGAATGCAATGCCGCGGGGATTCTGGAGTCAGCAGAAGAGCACCGTGATATCGCGGAAAGGAACTCTGTACATTTTTCTTGAAAGATTTGTAGTTACTTATATCGTACAAGACGGCCACCTGATGCGCCCGTAGAATATAGACGTAGTGCTTGAGTCGCCTCCGAAACCCACAACTGTAAACCCACTTACTCGGGGGCATGTTCTGACAACCATCGCATGACCTGCGCGTGCTTCCGCCTCGACGCCAACCGGAAGGATGTGTCGCCAGTTCGGTCCTGGACATGCGGATCAGGGCCACCTCGCCGTAAAGCTTCCACAGCCTGGAAGTGTCTATCGACTCATTGCTTGGTGTGCGTTGGTGACATGAGGGCATTCAAGGTAGGTGTCATGGAAGGGTGACGCAGTGGGACCAAGACGATTGTCATTTGCCTGCAAACCCTACCTTCAGAGCAACAGAGGTGTGCAACGGCAACGACAGCACAGATGATGATACAGGCGTAAATATCGCCGCACTTGCCCTTGAAGCTGAACGAAGTTTATTACGGATGGTCCTGTAGAATCTATGTGACATGTGCCTTGTACGACATAGACCCGAAACATTCTCCCGGTAGTGCAGTGCGACAAGTATTGATCACATACTAAAACTCTGACTTTTGGTCCCCGAACTCCCCGAACACCTTGAGCTAAGCCGCGTGGCCGAAAATGCCAACATGGAGGCAGTTGAGCCTGCTTGCATCCAAGGCACACCGATGAGATGGATCGATGTTGGACGTGGGAGCTTCACCTACCCTGACTGAGAGTATCGCCAGCCCCGAGAGCTCGCTGGTGCGACAGAGGAAGCCCCAATCGCTGAGCCCTAGGCGTAGGAACCCTCGGTGCAACTGGTGGCCGGGCGTGGGTCTGTCTTACAGCCGCAACCACCGAGGGTGCGACTGTGAGAGATGCCACCAAGGGGCATGGCAGTGACACCTGAAAAAGAAAAAAAAGAAACGCGATGCTGCCTGCCAAAAGAAAAACCCTACCCACCTCAAATCAGTCAGAGTGGACACCAACAAGGGATCTACTTACCTTTGGCAATGCACCTATGCCGTCGCAGCAGAAAATATATATATTGGGTTCTACATAAGAAGTGACTAGCAAGGAGCGAAGGAGAGGGTGCGAAAAAAGAAAAGCAAGGGAGAGCGACAACGCGACACGCAAAGATCGAGAATACACGAACAACACGAACACGAAGATTTTCGAATTGTCAGCCTCGTCTCCTACAAACTCCGACTTATTGACTTGCAACTCCGACTTCCATAGCATGTCTCCGAACGCCTGGCTCAAGGCCTGGCTTGTCAGCTGAAGTCAGTACAGCATGTATTCCGATGTATTCCAATCAACACCTGGCACTAGAGTGCATGGGCACTGGATGGACTGGCCACGAGAAGTGTTTTACTAGTATATAGGCTGCAATGGCGACACACCTGGCTTCCCTTGCCTTCTTCCTTCGACCCACAACGTCCGACCTCCCAGGCTCCCACTTCGCCATGCCATTAGCTTCAAATACACCCTCACCGCTATCCAACTTTGAAACCCTCTTCGACACAGCCTTGGCCAAGTATGCCGAACGCACTGGACATGATCTCCACAACCACCCGCTGGCTGCCACCATCGATAGATGCGGGTCTCTGGAGTCGATTCTCTCTATATTCCAGGCGCAATCCCAAGCTTTCGATGAATTCAGGAATGGTGATCCCAAGTTGATCAAGTGGCTCAGGCCTGTTGTAAATGGGTTGCACGCTATCTCGACCAACACAGTCCTCAGTACCAGCGCCAATCTCGTACGCCCAAACCAGTTCCGTTTTCCATTACTAGAGTGATTTTACCCTAACCTCTAGCCATTCTCTCCTGCAAATGTTATTTTTTCTGGAATTGGTGTCCTTCTCTCTGTGAGTGTGAGTTTCGATCTCTCTGTCTAGCCAATAATTACATAGGTGTCTGCCAGACGGCCAAATCCGCGAGGGAAAGCTACGATGCCCTTGTTGATATCTTCGAATGCATGGAAAACTTCTTGAGTCGGCTCGATATTTACACAAAGATCCAACCCACTCCCGCATTGACTGAGACGGTGATTAAAATATTGACCGAATTGTTGGGTGTACTGGCTCTCGCGACGAAACAAATGAGCCAGGGGAGACTGAGTACGTTTTGCAGCATCGCTTATGAAGTCAACTGATGTCCTAGCTTATCACAGAGAAATATGCAAGAAAGCTACTGGGGGAGGACGATATCGAATCAGTTCTTCAGCGTCTCGATCGACTCACCCTCGAGGAGTCCAGGATGACTGCCGCCCAGACGCTCGATGTAGTATATGGTCTGGTCAATAACATGCAAGTGGTGATGGAAGGTACGCACCGTCTGCTCATATTAATGTCTGTGATACGATCCACAAATATGGTAGATGGGAAGGCATCGACGGACGATATCCGAGAGACCCTTGGTGCGTTTAGCTGACCTATCCGATGAAAGCTCAAGTTTTTTTACGTAGTGCGCTAGTCCTCATTCAAGAAACAGCAATGAAAGTAAATAAAATCGAACGTTCGTAGCTCAGCGACATTGCTATTTGGGGTGTATAACCTGAAGCCATATTGTAGGTGATCAGTTACGAGAGAATATTCGGTCTTGGTTGTCTCCACCAGACCCATGGACAAATTACAATACTGCTCGCAAATCCCATCACCCTGGTACTGCCGCGTGGTTTACCCAAGGCGACACCTTTAGAAAATGGAAATCGACTGGCTCCCTTTTATGGGTGAATGGCCTACGTGTGCACTTCTCCTTTCCATCTTTCCATACCGCTGATCGTTTTTTATCCATAGCCGGTTCAGGAAAGACTATCATTTCGTATGTTGCTAAAACCATTCCTCATTATGTGTACTCATGTCGCCGACAGTTCAAGCATCATCAAAGACATTCTGGACATGTGTCCAACTGGATTAGCTATCCTTGCAATCTTCTTTTTTTCATTTCGGGGATTCCACCAAACAGGACGCCCGCAACCTGCTATCTTCTGTCCTTATACAGCTTTGTTCCCAATCCGATAAAGTCTCTCAAGTTCTCTCATCCGTCTATTCGTCCCACGGTAGTGGCTCCCGACAGCCCAGCATAGACACACTTCTGGAGTGTCTGAAAAGAATCCTTACACTTCAAGGGCAGGCCCCGGTCTACATCGTTGTGGACGCACTCGATGAGGGCCCAAATTCCTCCGGGTTTCGAACACAACGCCGAGAGGTCCTCGAGATTGTGAAAGAGCTTATTAACTTGAAACTCCCGCACCTGCATTTCTGTGTCACCAGCCGGCCTGAGATCGATATCCGAAGAGCTTTCAATCCCTTGAATCCCTATCATGTGTCACTTCACAATCAAGAAGGACAAATTAAAGACCTAGCTGAATACATCAAGTCAGTCGTCAGCTCGGATGCAACGATGCAGAATTGGCCGGCAATGGTGAAAGAATTGGTTATTGACACTCTTGCTGAAAAGTGTAAGGATGGAGTACGCGTTGACCTCGGAAACGAGTCCCGTGACCCACAACGCCTTATCTCTGAGCGCGGATCCGCCTTCGCGCTTCGTGTGAACATCTCGTGTGTGTGCTGTGCTGACGAATCCACGTGACCCGTTATTCTCCACTGCTCACTCGCCGTCATCGCCTCCCCTACCCACTCGTCGCCGCCGCCATCCACCGCCTCGCCGCCCCTCACCTCGTCCATTTCCGGTTCTGTCGCCTCGTCAAGCCTCGTGTTCAAGTTCCGTACCGAAGACTCTCGGATCGCCCACCACCCTCGCTTCAACAACAACGCACGTTTCCCCTTGTCACCTCGTCTCCCTTGTCATCGTTAAATCCCGCTTTCCTTATCTTTCCCTTCCCCTACACACATTCCTTTACTTTTCCTTTTTCGCTCAGTCCGACGGCCCAAGCACAAACACCGTCGACGCTTTGACCACGCGCCCGCAGTCGCGCCCCTCGAGACAACCCTCCTTACCCCTCAAATTGAATACCGAACGTTCCTTTCGATTACATCGCCGTGCGGGATTGTCGCCGGCGAAGCACATTCCCTTCTTTTTCCCTTTTTTCTTTACTCACTACTATTCGTAGCATACTTGTTCTACCTTGCCGTCGTCGACGTATAAATACCCATCGCCCGCCTCGCTGAACAGCAGGCAATCGCGGCCCCGTTTTCCCCTCTATCGTGTGCTCGTTTCTCTCTTCCTTCCAGCTTTATCGGCTTCGAATCGGCGACGCAGCGGTCCCGTCGAAGTCAACCTTGTTTTTCTCGTACGTTTCCCTTTCTTCTACAACGCTAAAAAGTTCTTGCTAGGTCGTTTACGCGATCTCGCATACCCTCCCGCGGTCGCACGAGTAACGCCCGTCTATCCGCCTCCCCGCTACGCTCCATCGCGCGTCCTCCTCATCGGGCGTGACCCTGGTTCTATTCCGCTTATTTCCTCCTTCCCGAACTCACGGCGCGGACTCACCGTCAGCGCTACAAAAGGGTGGCGGAATGTACGTGATCATGGTCCTGACACCTAATATTCCTTTCTCATGCGATGAGTTCAGGTTTCGGTGGGCATACTGTCAGCTGGAATCACTGCGCCAGTGTCCTTTGCGCCATATTCCGAGTACTTTGGGTGAATTACCGGGGACCTTGGACGAAACATACGAGCGAATATTGCAAGGTATTCCTAAGAAGATGCAGAAAGATGCCCATCACATCTTCCAATGGCTTCTGGTATCTTCTCGGCCGTTACGAGTAAAGGAGGTTGCGGAGGTGTTTGCGATTAATTTCGATGAGAAAATATCTGGAATTCCCAAGTTTAAGCCAAGCTGGCGGGTCCCGAATGCCGAAACGGCAGTGCTCTCTGCTTGTTCTACTTTGGTCTCTATTGTCGACGCCGGGTGGCGCGGAAAAATAGTACAATTTTCACATTTCTCTGCGAAAGAGTATTTGACCTCTGATCGCATCGCAAACGCGGAACATGTTTCCCACTTCTATATTCGCCCCAAACTGGCTCATACTCTTCTTGCGAAAGCGTGTCTAAGCGTCCTCTTTCAGCGTGAGTACAGCATCTACGAAGCCAAGATCAAGAACTTCCCCCTGGCCGAGTATGCGGCGAAGCACTGGGTAGAGCATGCACGGTTTGAGGACGTATCGTCATATATCCGGGATGGGATGGATCTTCTCTTTGAGAAGGACAAGCCACACTTTGCCTCCTGGATCTGGCTACACAACATAGACGACGAGTATGACATATACAACGAGTCTACAGCTCATCTACGGCAACCTGACGCAGTCCCCCTATATTATGCCGCGTTATGTGGCTTCCGTGGTCTGGTGCAGCGCCTCCTCACTGCATATCCACGAGATCTCAATGCTGAGGGCGGCGTTTACGGGGCTCCGCTGAATGCAGCCTTAGCCCAAGGACATCTGGATATTGCGCTGTTCCTACTGGATCGTGGTGCAGAGGTGGATAATAGGGGCAAAGCAGACCAGACTGGGTTATACATCGCATCATCTCGGGGATACGCCGGCATCGTGCGGTCGCTAATCGATGCCAGTGCAGAACTTAACGCGATTTACAAAGACCATGATGAGGACGGCAATATCGTGAAGCGGACTCCGCTACATGTGGCAATCTATGAAGAACATCGAGATATTGCGATTCTATTGCTTGATCATGGTGCCGACACGGAGATTCGGAGTAGCGCGAATCAGACTGCACTTTACATGGCATCGTCTCGTGGACATGCCGATGTCGTGCGGGCGCTAATCGACTGTGGTGCAGACCTGAACGTGCAGTGCGATGACTGGATGGACGACGTTGTTGACGTGACGTGGACTCCCCTGCATGCTGCTATCTACGACGAACATCGAGACGTCGCGCTGCTCTTACTGGAGGGCGGCGCCGACACGGAGTCTCGGAACAGTGGCGACGAGACTGCACTCTACATGGCATCGTCTCGTGGATGCGCCGACATCGTGTGGCAGTTAATCAGCCATGGCGCCGATCTGAACGCGTTGTGCACAGACTTCGATATGTATGACAACGACGTGAAGTGGACCCTACTACATGTGGCGTCATGCAACGGAATACCCCCAATTGCAAGGCTGTTATTGGAGCGGATCCCAACGCGCTGGATAACTTGGGTAGAACTGCATTACATTTGGCATCGTCCGAGGGAAAGGTCAGGGTTGTCAAGCTACTCCTCGATTATGACGCGAATGTGGATGTCTGGGACAAGGACGGATGGACCCCGTTGCACGAGGCAGCATACCTTCTACACCTGCATGTTGTGGTGGCCTTACTTAACGGTGGTGCAGATCCGCATGCACAGACCAATAAGGGCGAGACACCTATCCAGTTGGCCACTGCACCTCTCTCGTTGGTGTCGAAGGAGGACCAAGCGCAAATCATACGATTTCTCGCACCAGCGAGAGAATGTAGGGTTTACGGTCATGGAATCGATCCAGAAGAGAGTGAGTTTCGGTGGGAACGACCATAGTTATACTTTTGCATTCTGTAGACGCTACGTATAGCCACTTTAACTTGTATGGTGAACATTGATGTAACGACTAAGTGAACGAGAACGCCATCCTTTCGCACGGTATTACAATGCTATCTGACAACTTCACATTGGCAGCGGCCTCGCATTCCAATTACTTGCCATGAATGCATTAGTTATGTTCTCATATCACGAACGGTTCCGGGTCCTTGTCCGGGTTCGCAGTCCCTAGTCAGCTTCCTTACATCCAGTCTTCATCCATCCACCGCCATACGCTAGTGTGAGGACAGCACGCGCTGTAGCCTCGGAAACGAGCACCGCCAAGCGCAACCGCGAGCTCGAATCCGCCTTTCTCTGCCGCTGCTGGCATGTCCGTGAACTGCCCGACCACGTGACATCCTCCGCGGGTGCCGCGGCCCGTCGTCGCATGCCCGCCTCCAATGCGCCTCCGAACACACTGTAACGCGGGCACACGCTGTGGGCTTGCAATGCCCGAATCCAGATGCCTCCGCCTCACCCGACTCGACCGACGCCACAGGACAGCACGCACGCGTCGCGTCGTATCCCCATTCGCTGCATTCCCCCTCGCCCTCGTTATCGCGCGCTCATTTTCAGGACGCACCCTCTTTATTAGTGCTAGGGACAATTAGTATAGATTGTAAATAGCTAGTAGTGAACTATAAAAGCCCGCGCGCAGCACCGTGAGAAGGAGGTTAGCAACACCTCAGCCATGCCGTTTAGCGTCGCGTTCCCCCTCTTTTCAGTTACCTGCTTTTGCGTTTAAGTCTCCATCACACACACACACACACACACACTCTCTCTCTCTCTCTCTCTTTCCTTTCCTTTCCTTTCCTTTCCTTTCCTTTCCCTCTTCTGCAGCGGTAAATGGACTAACAATTGTGGCCCGCTTTACCTTCGCTCCATCGCACGATCTCGGATCGACGTGCATTGGTTCTATCCGCTATCTTGCCTTCCTATTCCCCGAACTCACGCGTGGACCATTCGTCCATCGTACAACACTCGCTCCTTATGCTTGATATCTTTCGCCCTCGCGACCAAGTCCCCTGCCCCACCCCAAACTTCCCCACCCGAAGACTCGCGGATCGCTCAAGTATCGCCTGCCAGTGCCACAAGTGCACGCCACCATGAAAAGCTCATTGTTCCACTCTTCCAGTACAGAGGATAGATCAAGCCTCTTTGCGTACCTTCCTTTGTTTTATTTTCATCTTAGACTTCCAGCTCACCATACCAGTATTTCCACTTTTACCTTAGCCATTTACGATTGAACGTTGCCGCACCTCCCTCACCCTCTTCGACTAAGCGCTCGCTATCGCGCACTTGGAGATGATTCCGTAAGTTTTCCATCACTCTAGACACCATCTCCTTCGTCATTATCGCCGCGTAGGTTTGCCGCAGGCAGGACCGCATTCGCATTCGCATTCGCATCTTCTTTTTCCTCTTCGTCAAGGTAGTGGTAAATAAAGCGGCCTTTTGCCGAGGCATCATGTTGTCGTGAATGAAACAACCTTATATTCTGAGAAACTTATACTTGAAACTGTGTGGTATATAAGGACATCAAATGCACGTAACAAGTGGGTCCAACGCGAATCCATGGTCATTCTAAATTTTTGTGAATACTAGTGTCACCCTGATATTGCGCAATAGGATGTTGTATACTTCTTTCTAGGAAAAACACACCCTGAAAGATTAAATTCGCGTTTCCGAATCCTCCATTCTCTCACCGGTGTACTCTGATAGCAATTGCATGACCTCCATGTGGCCTTTGCAGGCCAGGAACCGAGGGAGAAGAAACCGCAAGTTGACCTCACGGAAGGTAACCGGGACGGTACGAGCCTGGCATCGGCGCAGAGGCGATCTTTAGAAGCATTCATCCGTTTTTCTTCTGTGGCCTTATGTACGCGATGGACGGGTGGGTGCCGAGCTAGAGGAGCTTGAGCAAGGTGCATTTGGGCTGTTTGGTGAGCGTCGCTGTCAAAGGCTATTCACGATCACTCAACGACTTTCCCTCTTAGGTCGTGTTCCGGCCGCTTCCATTAACAGAGGCAACGTTTCCTGGCGGTAAGACCTCACGCAATACCCAACAGATTAGAGAAGTTTGTGCCACCCGAATACTGCCGAGTTTATCCGCAAGTTGAGAACTGTCCTCTGTGGACACCGATCTCTGCTTTCCCTTTCCCTTCACCGTTACGGGCACTTGTTCTTTGTAATAAATAACTGGTACCTCAGGACACGACATCGTACACGAGGGCCTTGTATGAGAACATCGGAATATATATGCTTGCGGCAGAATTTGGCTATGCGGCTCCTACCAAACCCACATCCTGCTGGATTGATCCCGCATTTCTAAATCCTCCTCACACTCTCCTGTCCACTCTGATAACAACAGCATGGTCTGCAGGTGGTCTCTCTCAGATGCCAACTGGAAAGGTGTCTTTCCCTGGTCGGTCCTGGCATGCGGATCTGCGCCACGTTTCAGTAAGAAGTCGACAATATGGAAGCATCCATTGAATGCTGCCCGGTGTAAGGCAGTCCAGAGATATTTGTTTTGTGCGTTCATGTCGGCGCCGTGATCGAGCAAAAGCCGCACAACCTCTAGGTGTCCCCGTCCTCGCCTCGCTGCGTCATGCAACGGGGTGTGTCCCGAATTGCTCCGGGCGTTTACGTCCGCGCCGTACTTGAGGAGTAGCTTGACGACTGTGCTACGTCTGTGGTATGATGCTTCATGCAATGCGGTGTTTCCCCAGACATCCGATGCCACGACATTCGCACCATGGTCGAGTAATAACCGGACAAGGTCGTCGGACGGGTGACGAGATGCATAGTGCAGCGGACTCTTGCCGTCCGTGTCCTGGCGGTTCACGCATGCGCCGTGCTCCAATAGGACCCTTGCATTCTCTGGTCTTCCTTTTTCGGATGCCACAAGTAGTGGAGTCCATTTGACGTCGTCGGTGTCGTCATCCTGATCGTCGCACTCTACGTCCACGTCTGCACCATGGTCGATTAGCGACTGTACTACCGCGGCGTTGCCACGAGACGATGCCATGTATAATGGGGTCTGGTCCTGGCCGCAAAGAGAATCCACGTAGGGACCACGCTTCAATAAGTGTACCACCACATTCAGATGTTCCTTTGTGACGGCCGCATGCAGCGGGGTCCGATATGTGGAATATCCAGCCCGAGCATCGACATCTTGCGGTCGTGCATCGAGGAGGCGCTCTGCGAGATCATGGAGACCACATAGCGCAGCGTAATACAAGGGAACTGCACAAAGTTTCGCTGGGGAATCAGAACGATAGAAGCGTCTCCGAGTGTTCTCGACATCGTATAGCCAGGTCCACACGGCCAAGTGCGGCTTATTTCCGTCAAAGAGGCAATCCATTCCGTGTCGGAGATCTGATGATACATCCTCAAACCGCGCATGATCCACCCAGTACTCCGCTGCATACCGGGCCAGGGGGAAATCAAGAATCTTAACACAGTCCACGCTGTAGTTCAGTTGGAGGAGGATGCTGAGACAGGCTTTGGCGAGAAGAGTATGTGCCGGTTTAGGGAGAACGTGAAAGAAGGAGACATGATCCGAATTTGTGAGGCGATCAGATGTCAAGTATTCCTTGACAGAGAAATGTGAGAATTGTGCGACTTTTATCCCTCCGAGGTCGACAATGGAGACCAAGGTGGAACAGGTGGACAACACCGCTGTTTCGGCATTCGTGTCGCGCAAACTCGGGTCGAACGTGGGAATCCCGAACGTTTCCTTATCAAAATCAATTGCAAAAACCTCCGCAAGCTCCTTGACGAGAAGCGGCCGAGAAGACACCGTAAGCCATTGAAAGATACGATGAGCGTCGTCCCGCTTCTCCTCATCGATTCCCTGTAATATCCGTTCATACGTGTCATCCATTGTCTTTGGTAATTCCTTTAAAGCACGTGAAACCTTGCGCAAAGGACACCGACGCAGCGTTTCCAGCTGGCAGTACGCCCACCGAAACCTGGTGTCATGGCATGAGAAGTGATACAAGGAATCATGGTCATTGTCACATACATCCCGGCGCCATTTAGGACAAGACTGTCGATCACCGATTTTTTCACCTCCTCTGGCCATTTCCGCATTGCTGAGTCTGAGTGGACTACTGACTCGACATATTGGGCTAGGTCTTTAATTTGTCCGATTTGGTCATGAAGTGCCACCTGATAAGGACTCAAGGGGTCGAAAACTTCTTGGATGTCGATCTCGGGCCGGCTGGTGATACAGAAACGCAAATTTGGAAGTTTCAAGTCGATTAATCCTTTGACAATCGCGAGGACCTGTTGGCGTCGTGTAGGGAGCCCTGTAGAATTCGGGCACTCGTCGAGTGCGTCCAAAACAACGTAGAGCGTGCCCTGCCCTGGAAGTGCAACCATTGCCTTCAAGCAGCCCAGAAGCACATCCATGCTGGGCTCTCGGGAGCCATCACCATGGGTCGAACAGACAGATGAGAGAACTTCGGAGAATCTATCCGATTGTTGACAAAGCTGAACGAGAATAGAAGACAGCATGTTGCGCGGATTCTGCTTGGCGGTATCTCGAAAGTCAAAGTAGAATATCACAAGAATCGCTAATCCAGTCAGAGTTATGGCCTGAATGTCTTCGGTGATTCTTGAACTGTCGACGACATGAGCACGCCCAGTAGAGAGTAGTTGTAGTGACACATACGAAATAATAGTCTTTCCAGAGCCAGCTGAGATATTCGAACGGGTCAGTCGTACGGAAGGATGGGAAGGAGAGACACGTACGTGAGCCATTGACCCACAAAAGGGAACCAGCGGATTTCCATTGCCGGAATATGCTGTCTTGTGTAAACCAGGTAGAAGTGCCACGGTGATGAGCTTCGCGGGCAAGATTGTGATTCGTCCAAGGGTCTGGTGGAGACAACCAACGTCGAAACTTCTCTTGCAACTGGTCGCCTACAAGGCTGTTTCAGTCTATGCATCCCAAAATAGTAACGTTGGCAGCCCACGAACGTTCCATCTTGTTGACTTTGATTGCTATGTCTTGCATAATGACTGGCAGACAGCATTGAGGACGGATACTTGCTCACGATTCAGCTAGACGCACCAAGGGTCTGCCGGATATCGTCGGTAGATGCATTGCCTCCTGCAAATCCGTATTTCATACCAAGAATCTAACCATACGATGAAGCGATGCGCACCTTCCATCACGACTTCCATACTACTAACAAGACCGCAGACAACGTCGAGAGTCTGGGCAACTGTCATCTTAGACTCCTCCCCCGTAAGTCGATCGAGACGCTGGAGGACTGATTCGATCTCGTTCTCTCCGAGGAGCTTCTTTGCGTATTTTTCTGCAACATTTCAGTAATGAGTGCTTGTTAGTACGAAGAGACTCACTCAATCGCCCTTGATTCATTTGTTTGGTCGCGAGAGCAAGAACAGATATGAGTTCCGCCATTATTTTGATAAGAACCCCGGTCATTGCAGGGGTGGGTCGATCGATCTTGGTGTAAATCATAAGCCGTCTAACGAAGCCCTCTATGCATTCAAAAATTTCGACGAGGGCATCGTAGCTTCCTTTCACGGACTTGGGCGTCTGGTAATCCCAGATATCAGAACGGAAGGGTCAGTGGAGCGAGCGCGCTAGGATACGCACAGACAGAAGAACACTGATGGCGGAAAAAAATGGTGATGCGGGAGGGAACGCCTACATGATGAGGGTATTGAAGAAGACGGTCAGAAAAAAAAGAACGTTGGGGGCTCACAAAACTAACACCATCACTAAGAGCAGGGCTAGCGGAGAGGGCATACAGGCCCGTGACAACCGGCTGAAGCCACTTCATCAATTTGGGATCGCCGTGTCTGAATTCATGAAATGCTTTTGCTTGTTCTTGAAATATGGCGAGGATTGACTCTGCTGAATCGCATCCGTCGATTGTCGAGGCGAGTGGGTGATTGCTGATATCGTGGCCTGTCTGATTGGTGTACTTGGCCAAGGCGGCGTTGAAAATGCCTTCGAGGTTGATCGTTTTGGGGGTTGAAGACATTACGATTCAAGGGATACCAGGTGTTGCGAGTAGAAGGTGGAAGGTGATGGGAATAGATGAAGAGTTATGTGTATCGTACCCGGTTGGGGCATAAGCAGGCGGCGGCTAACGAGCCTCGGTGACGGAGCCTGAGCGTACACGCGCGCGAAAACCAGGTGACTGTCTCGTGATCGTGGGAAAATGGCCCGCACGCTCATGCACGTGGACGAGGCGCGGCTCAGTGTGGGGCCATGGGAAATTGTCACCCCCATGGAACAATAACATCACCTTGGCAGGGGCGAAGGTAGGGCTAGAACAGTGGCACTCCCGGCACCTACGCTTGGGAGTGGACGAAGATATGTTGAGCCCGTTCACACAAGCAGCAGCGGCAGGAAACATCACAGCCCTCTCACGACCGAATGACACGACCGAAGGCATCTACTCATTCAACCTGACGGGTCTCCCCTTCGCTTACTCTCACAAAGCTCACAATGGAGTGTGTTCAAGTCGAATTTCCGTACCATCCTTCTCCTCCCCTCCCTCAATTCCGGCTCCAGCACCAAGCGGCCAAGCCTGTGGACAGCCCTCATAGGCTCATACTCATATATTGACCTACGGTAAAGCGGGTTCCATGCGATAGGCTATCCGGGAAGCCGGGTCCTAGGTCGGGTTCGCTCTTCGAGATGCACCGCGAGGTGCGACAGGCGGTCAGCAGAAGCTTCTTGGGGAAGGTCCTTTGATACTGCCTCACAGCCGTAGCCTATCAACCATTGGCGCTGGTGGCGAAAGGACCCACGCTACTTCCGCCTCCAAACCCACCACCCGAAAGGACTCTTTCGCCACTTAACTCCTTTGGGAGGTGGTGAGGCTGAGGGCTAGAAGGTGACATGCTTAAGCACATGGGGCCAGGTGTTTTGCCTGGACGTGGCAGAGAAAATCACTTACCGAGTTCGGCCCCACTCCACTCGACGGACGCACACTAGGAGAGGATCCCTCACCAGAGTTGTCCCAGAGGCATGGAAACCTCGGAAGAAACCATATCGCGGGCATATAACAAGTTCTGGGGGCAATAAAGCGAGCCTCCTTGTGTCATGTGCGTTCGGCGATCGGAGTGGGGAACGACACAGAAGTACGGAGGAAAGCTTAGATGAGGCGACGAACAGGGATGAGTTAACGTCCAGAGCGAGACTTGAAAAAAAAAAAGGTATTCTGAGCTCCTGTGTGCCGAGCTGCTCGGTGACGGCGTGGACGAGGCGTTGGACCTCTTCGAGGCCGAGGACGACGTGGTGATGATAGTAGAGACGACCGTTTCCTTCTTTCCACTGGGGGTGATGCATGGAGTTCATAGTTAGTAAGGACATCCAACGGCTGAGGGGTGGTGCAAAAGCGCAAGATCTGATGTAGGCGCACCAGCGACGCGCGACATTGGCGCCCATGCACAGCATAAACGATCTCGAAAACACGCTAAAGCGTGAGATCACGCCCAGAGTTTCACGAAATAGTGACGGTGATGGACAAAAAGATAACGAGGGAGAGATAGGCATATAAATGCACGAACGCCGTTCTGGATCAAACTCACTTGTAGGGGCGCCGTGAGTCGACCTTGAGAGGAAAAGCGCTGCTGTCGGGAATGGCGAACTTCTCTTGAGGGTAGCATCAGGTACTCTGCCCTTAACCGAGCTCAGCGTCTGGCGCGTGGAATAGCGCACAAGTACGAATGGAAGCCTAGACGAGGCGACGAATTGTGGAATAGTTGATGACGGGGGTGACGCGGGAAAAAAGGGAAGGGATTGTCAACGCCGGTTTGCAGCGCGCGGAGCTCCTCAATGAAGGTGCTGATGGGACCGATGATTTCGTGGTCGAGGCCGATGGATGACGTGGTAGTGAAGTGCGGTACTGGGATAATAGACTTTCCTGGGAGAGTGATGGGGTAATAAACGGGCCACCGATGACCTGTGATGCCTATTAGTACCGTGGGTGAAAGACAGCCAAGGCGAGGGTGAAGGTGCGAGGGCCATACAACCAAACAATCTCTGAATCTTTTCAAAGCCCTTCTTAAGCGGTGTTCACGCCCTGGGTGGGTCGAGATGACAAACGCAATAGGATGAGAAAGAGCTTGCCATGTTCACAACTTGCACAAGTCATGGGAATGACGGCTGTGGCTGGAAAGGCAGACGGACGACATCGCTGTGACCAGGATCTGACACGTCACTTTGTGACAAACACATCCGTCACACGAAAGTCACACATGTTCATTGGCACACGCTTTTCTCCCAGGCGATGATGTCCTATCATCTCCTATGGAAACGCATTAAGACTTTTTTTGATCTCCCGAGTTGTAACCGCTTACTGCGAGCCAGGGCCTGAGGTTTGTTTGTGCCATGCCTCGGTAATATTTCCCGCTGGCTTTCTGGCCATGCCCGCGCGCTGGCAAGAGGCCGCAAGACCTCAAGCAAGACCCCAAGGCTTCCATCCCAGTACAATCAACATTAAGACATGTCTACCGCACTGCGACTAGGGTTCACGGGTGAAGGGAAATACTCTTTGTGTGTTGCTGACGTGTCAAGCTTGCTGCCAACTTTTTGCTTCGAATCTTGTTCGGATTATGTGATCGCTCATTGGGAATTGTTGTACAAGCAGAGCCGCACTTTCACTGTGTGCTTGTAGCGTCACTAGCGTGGTCCAACCCCAATTTAGTGCGGCATCCATCCATGTGGTCGGCGCTGCTGTAATCTCATTCCTTTCACCCAATCTTCTTTTTTCCCTTTTTCTATCGGGCGCTGCCATATATTTACTCCTCGCCAAACATGACGATGATCTGCACTCGTGCTTCCCCCCAACCTTGGTATTCTATTCTATTAGTCGAAATAGCACGATGCTGTAGTGAATCAAACGATCTGATATTCTGAAAAACGCGTGGTTCCCCCGTTCGACTTACATTGAAACATGTAGCGTCATTCTACTCTGTGGAAGAGAGCATATGATGTGCAAACACGTAACCCGAATGCAATGCCGCGGGTGGATTCTGGAGTTCACTGAAGATCACCGTAATATCGTGGAGTCGGGGTCTTTGTATTTTTCTTCCGGCTTCAAGATGCCGAACCTCCTCTCCTACAAACTCCGACTGAAGTCTTGCAACTCCGACCTTCGAAAGCCCGGCTCGCGACGCCCGCCACTCACTGGACGGGATGGGCACAAGGAACTAGTGTAGGGACGCACCCGGCTATCTCCCTTGTTTTCTTCCTTCCACATACAACGTCCAAACCCCTCCCACTTCACCATGTCGCCGGCTTCATATACACCCTCCCCACAATCCAACTTCAAAACCCTCTTTGACATGGCCTTGGCCAAGTATGCCAAACGCACAGGACAAGATCTCCGCAACCACCCACTGGCTACTGCCATCCATGGATGCGAGTCTCCGGATTCTGTTCTTGCTATATTCCAAGAGCAATCCCAGGCCTTTGATGAATTCAGGAATGGCGATCCCAAGTTGATCAAGTGGCTCAGGCCTGTTGTCAATGGGTTGCATGCCATCTCAACCAACACAGTCCTCAGCGCTGGCGCCAGTCTTGTAAGTCCAAACCAATTCAGTAATCCGTTGCCAAAGTGATTTGACCCCCAACTTCTAGGCATTCCCCCCTGCAAAGTTTATTTTTTCTGGAATTGGTGTCCTTCTCTCTGTGAGCCTGACTTTCGATCTCTCTGTTTAGCCAAGAGTGATATATGGGATTTTCAGATGGCCAAATATGTGAGGGAAAGCTATGATGCCCTTGTCGATATCTTCGAATGCATAGAAAACTTCCTGAGTCGAATCAAGATTTATACGGAGATCCAGCCCACTCCTGCATTGACCGAGACTGTGATCAAAATATTGATCGAATTGTTGGGTGTACTGGCTCTCGCGATGAAACAAGTGAACCAGGGGAGACTGAGTATGTCTTGCGGCATCTCTTATGACGTCAACTGATGGCCTGACTCACCACAGAGAAATATGCAAAAAAGCTACTAGGAGAGAAAGATATTGAATTGGTTCTGCATCGGCTCGACCGACTCACTCTCGAGGAGTCGAAGGTGGCTGTTGCCCAGATGCTCGATGTAGTATACGGTCTGGTCAATAACATGGAAGTTGTGATGGAAGGTGCGCATCATCTGCTCGTATGGATGTCTGTGTGGTACGACCCAATATGATAGATGGCAAGGCATCGACAGACGATATCCGAGAGACCCTTGGTGAGCCTAGCCGACCTATGCGATAAAAAAAACTTGAGCTTTTTTTACGTTGTGTGCTAGTCCTCATGCAAGAAATTGCAATGAAAGTAAACAAGATCAAACGTTCGTAGCTCACCAACATTACTATTTGGAATGTATAACCTGAGGCTATCTCGTAGGTGACCGTTTGCAAGAGAAAATTCGTTTTTGGTTGTGTCCGCCAGACCCATGGACAAATTACAATACTGCTCGCAAGGCCCATCAACCTGGCACTGCAACGTGGTTTACCCAAGGCAATACCTTCGCAAACTGGAAATCAACTGGCTCCCTTTTATGGGTGAATGGCTTACGTGCGCATTTCTCCCTCCCCTCTTTCCATCTCGCTGATAGTTTCCGATCCATAGCCGGTTCAGGAAAGACTATTATTTCGTATGTCACTAAACCATTCCTCATTCAGTGTACTTATGTCACCAACAGTTCAAGCATCATCAAAGACATCCAGGATATGTGTCCGACTGGATTAGCCATCCTTGCGATCTTTTATTTTCATTTCGGGGAAACCGCCAAACAGGATGCGCGAAATCTGATATCTTCTGTTCTTATCTAGCTTTGTTCTCAATCCGATAAATTCTCTCAAGTTCTCTTGTCCATCTATTCATCCCACGGCAATGGCTCCCGAGAGCCTAGCTTAGACACGCTTCTGGAGTGTTTGAAGAAAATGCTTGCACGTCAAGGGCAGGGACCGCTCTACATTGTTGTGGACGCACTCGATGAGTGCCCAAATTCTTCCGGGCTTCTAACACAACGCCAAGAGGTTCTCAAGATTGTGAAGGAGCTTATCGACTTGGAACTCCCCCATCTACATTTCTGTGTCACCAGCCGGCCCGAGATTGATATCCGACGAACTTTCGATCCCTTGAATCCCTATCAGGTGGCACTTCATAATCAAGATGGACAAATTAAAGATCTAGCCATATATGTCAAGTCAGTCGTCGGCTCAGATGCAATGATGCAAAATTGGCCTGCAAAGGTGAAGGAATTGGTCATCGATACACTCTCTGAAAAGGGTGGCGGAATGTATGTGGTTGTGGTCCTGACACTTAGTATTCCTTTCTCATGCGATGATTTCAGGTTTCGGTGGGCATACTGTCAGCTGGAAACTCTGCGCCAGTGCCCGTTGCGGTATATTTCAAGTACTTTGGATGAATTACCAGAGACTCTCGACGAAACGTACGAACGGATATTGCAAGGCATCCCCAAGAAGATGCAGAAAGACGCCCATCGCATCTTCCAATGGCTTACTGTATCTCCGCGCCCGCTGCGTGTGGAGGAGGTTGCGGAAGTGTTTGCGATCAATTTCGATGAAGAAATTTCTGGAATCCCCAAGTTTTGAACCAATCTGGCGGGACGCGAATGCTGAGACGGCAGTACTCTCTGCTTGTTCTACTTTGATTACTATTGTCGATGGCGGTGATTGGTGGCCGCGCAGAAAAATCGTACAATTCTCACATTTCTCTGTGAAAGAGTATTTGACCTCTGATCGCACCGAAAATGTGGGACATGCTTCCCGTTTCTACATTCACCCAAAACCAGCTCATACCCTTCTCGCCAAAACATGTATCAGCATCCTCTTTCAGCTAGACCACAGCACCGACGAAGCCAAGATCAAGGACTTCCCTCTAGCGGAGTACGCGGCGGAGAACTGGGTGGAGCATGCACGGTTCGAGGACGTATCGTCGTATATCCAGGATGGGATGTGTCTTCTCTTTGAGAAGGACAAGCCATACTTTGCCGCCTGGGTCTCGGTCTACAACAAAGTCAAGCATCGCACTTACCCCGTGCCCAACACTCGTCTAGAGCAACTTGATCCAGTCCCACTGTATTATGCTGCGCTATGCGGCCTCCCTGACATTGTGGAGCGCCTCCTCACCACACATCCACAGGATCTCAATGCTGAGGGCGGCAATTGGGGGTCTCCTTTAAATGCGGCCTTAGCCAAAGGAAATCTAGATATTGCGCTGTTCCTACTGGATCGCGGTGCAGACTGGGAGAATAGGGGCGAAGAGGATCAGACTGGGTTGTACATTGCATCCTCTCGTGGATACTCCGACGTCGTGCGGTCGCTAATTGATCGTGGTGCAGATCTGAATGCGATTTGCAAAGACCGTGATGAGAACGAGCATGAGGTGAAGTGGACTCCGCTACATGCAGCAATCCACAAAAAACGTCGAGATGTTGCCATTCAATTACTGGAGCGTGGCGCCGACACGGAGATTATGACTAGCTTGGACCAGACTGTAGTTTACGTCGCATCAATTCATGGATGCGCCGATGTCGTGCGGTCGTTAATCAACCGCGGTGCAGATCTGAACTTGAAGTGCCAAGACTGGGTCATTGATCGCATGCACGTGAAGTGGACCCCACTACATGCTGCCGTCCTTAACAAACATCGAGATGTCGTACCTCTCTTACTGGAAGGTGGCGCCGACACGGAGATCCCGAGCAGCTGGGGCGAGACTGCCCTCCTCACGGCATCGTCTTATGGATGCGCCGACATTTTGCTTCAGCTAATCAGCCATGGCGCAGATGTCAACGCGGAGTGCAAGTGCGGAGGCTCCGATAGATACTACCGCCCTGAGAAGTGGACGCCACTCCACGCGGCGGTAGACAGGCGGAAATACCCGGTTGCGAAGGTGTTATTGGAGCACGGCGCGAATCCCGACGCACCGGGTAACTTGGGCGAAACTGCATTGCATTTGGAATCATCCCAGCGAGGTATCACGAATGTCGAGTTACTCCTCGAATATGGCGCGAACGTGGACGTACAGGACAAAGAGGGATGGACGCCGTTACACAAGGCAGCATACCATCTACACCCACAGACTGTGGCGGTCTTACTGGGTCGTGGCGCAGACCTGCATGCCCGGACCAATAAGGGCGAGACACCTATCCAGTTGGCCAACGCACCTTACATCATGTGGGAGGAGCAAGCGCGGGTCATACGATTATTATCGGAGCAGACTGGCGAGAGAATGTAGGGTTTGCGATCATGGGGTTCGTCAAGAGAGTGTGAGTTTCGGTGAAAGCGATATAGTAATAGTTTTGGATTCTGCGCACGGTATACATGGGCCCGGGCCAATGTCATGTAACTACTGAGCGAACGACATCATACCGCGTAGCATCACAGTTCGATATACCAACTTCACAATTGACGCGGGTTCGCGTTCGAATTACTTGTTATGATGCACTATGCTCTCATACCCGGACTGATTTGAGTCCGCGGGTGGAAAGTGGCGCCGTTGAAGTCGGAGAGAGGAATCACGTTTCTCAGAAATGGATGATTGTTTGATTCACTGGAGCACCGCGTTGATTTAGACTAATAGACTAGAATACCAGTGTGGGGAGGGAGCACGAGTGGAGGGCGTCATTAGGTTTGGCGCGAACTCGGAGTGAATAAATGGCAGCGCCTGACAGAAACAGGAAACAAAAAAAGGAGGGACAGAAGTAGATGACAGCGGTGTCAGTCATATGGAGCAAGAATATGGTTACCTCTCCCATCGCCACCATGCTGTCTTCTGCATCGACGAGCCTTATCATAGAGGTCTCGTTTGCCTTCTTCGTTGGAAAAATGCTCTAAGCGATGAGCCGTGCGGGTTCTTTGACGGCAGACCTTCAGCTCTGCACTTCTTCTGTGCTTACCCACATAACTCAAAGCAGCATTGTATTTGTGTTCACCCAGGTACATTCCCACCTCGGTTTAGAAAACTCGTATATTGGGCGGATATTCAACCAGTCTCTGACGGTACTGCGCCGTGCTCCATGAGTATCCGCGCCACATCTAGATGACCCTTGCTGGATGCCAATTGCAGGGGAGTACACCCGCTCTGGGTGGCTGACACATCGGCGCCGCGCTCCACGAGCATCCGTGCCACATCTACATGACCTTTGTAGGACGCCCAATGCAGCGGAGACAATCCACACTTTCCCCGGGCTGACACGTCGGCGCCATGCTCCACAAGCAACCGTGCCACATCTACATGACTGTGGCACAACGCCCAGATCAGCGGAGTCGTCCCGTCCTGGGCGGCTGACATGTCGGCGCCGTGTCTCACGAGCATCCGTACCACGTCCAGATAGCCATAGTCCATTGCCCAATGCAGCAGAGACTTCCCGTCTTGGGCCTTGGCCGACACGTCGGCGCCGCGCTCCACGAGCATCCGTGCGACATCCACATTACCGTAGTGCAATGTCCAAAGTAGCGGGGTCCTCCCGTCCTGCGCCCGGGCTGATATGTCGGCGCCGCGCTCCGCGAGCATTCGTGCCATGTCAACGTGACCGCTGTACGACGCACAATGCAGTGGGGTCCTCCCGTTCTTGTCCCGGACTGACACATCAGCGCCGCGCTCCACGAGTGTCCGTGCCAGATCACCATGTCCGTTCATCAAAGCCAGATGTAAAGGCGCTGATGCGTCATCAAAGCTTTGAGAATTCACATCCTCTGGGTACTCGATGGCCAAGATCTTTGCGATGTCTTGTAGGCCGCAAAAAGCAGCATAGTGTAAGGGTGTTCCACGAGGTGAAAGTGGCCCTTCGGTGGTTCCGCGTCGCTGCCAATGGCACGCCGTTGGGTTGTGTATCCAGAGCCAGATGGAAAGATATGGTTTCGTCCGGTCAAACAGCTGTTTCATGCCTCCCTCCACGTTTTGGGACACGCCCTCAAAACGAGCATGCTCGAACCAGTGCTCAGCAGCGTATTCGATGAGTGGAAATCTGGATAGGCTGGCTTTGGTGACAGTTTGGTCCAGGTGCAATAGCATACCCAGACATGCTTGGGTGATGACGGCATGACCTGGTGTCATAGAAATGTGGTAACGGCTGGAAATAGGGTCGCGTTTTTTGGAAAAGCGGGCCGATGTCAAGAAGTCTTTGACCGAGAAGTGCGCAAACTGTACCACTTGGGAATCCCGATCTTCGACAATGGAAAGTAATGTGGAGCAGGTGGATAGCACCGCTTCTACCGGGTTCTTGAGGCGACACTCTTCACGAAATATCGGAATCGGTCCCTCGAAATCAAATGCGAGAATTTCTGCCAGTTCCTCAACTCGGAGGGGGCGGGAGGCGACTGAGACACATAGAAAGAGTCGTCGGGCATATTCCGAGTTCGTGTCCTTGATCTCTCGCAATGTGCGTTCGTATGTCTCATCAAGCGTCGCCGGTAATTCGTCCAGAGCACGTTGGATGCCTACTGGGGGGCAGTCGGCGAGGTATTCGAGCTGGCAATACACCCATCTGAACCTACCAGAAAGGTGTCAGTGAGAGCCGTTAAGAAACAAGGTATAAATGCCTTACATTCCATCCGCTCTTCTTGTCAGGACATCAGTCACAAGTTGCTTGTGGTGTGGGGTCCAATTTTGCATCTTTTTATTCGTGCCAACGACCGACTCGATATAGTCCCTAATGTCCTTCTGTTGTCCACTCGCTTCATGTAATGAAACAGAACGGAATGCTAGTGGCTCCAGGATAGTCTTGATGTCGACCTCGGGTCGGCTAGTCACACATATGCGCAGGTTTGGTAGTTGTTCCTCAACAAGATCCTCCAGAAGTGACAAGAGCTCCTCGCGGGGAGACGACAGAGAAGACGTGCTGGGACATTCGTCCAAGGCATCTACGATCAGATAAATCGGTTGTGATCCCGGGAGTTTCAACAAGTCGATTAAACAACGAAGAAGTTCGTCGTCACTGGGGGTTCGTGCGCCATCGAGGTGTGTCGAATAGAAACTGGAAAGGATAGGGTGGTAGGCATCAGACTGGTCGCAAAGTTGGAATAGCACGGAAGAGAGTAGCCCGCATAGATCCTTCTTCTTATCATCCCTGAAGTCGTAGTAATACATAGCCAGTGATGCATGTCCAGATTTCTGCATAGTCTTGATCTCCCCGATGATGGTAGAGCTGGTGAACATCGTAGGTTCTCAGAACGAAAATATGGGAATGATCCACCTACCAAAGGATGCTCTTGCCAGCGCCCGCTACGACAGGTGAAAGTCGTCAGTCGCTGGGGAAAATGTCAATGCCAGGGTGGTAACTGACGTTTCCCGTTAATCCATAATAGGGAACTAGGTTTGGAAGCCTTCCACTCTGAGAGCGTGTTGCCCTTAACGAACCACGCCCCAGTATGGTTATGTCGCGATTTGCAGGCGATGTTGAAGTTTTTCCAAGGATCGGGGGGAGAGAGCCAATTTCGAATCTTAGTCAGCAATACATCACCTGGCAGAGTATCTCAGCAATTCAATTCTAGGGATTGTTGGCCTTTCGTTAAGAGATAACTGACGTTTCATTTGATCTAATACTTAGTCAGACACGAAACTAGCCCGTTATATCGCCGAACAAAACGTCATACGTACTGAGGGTTCTCTGGACACCATCAGTGGATGCTATGTTGTCTTGAGATGGAAGGATATTCAACACATTGCGTGTTACAAGCCGCATGAGTTTGCTTACCCTCGACAGCCTTGAGGGTCTGAGCTCCGACAGCCCGATCCTCTTCTTGCAGGAGTCGCTCGAGCCTTTGCCGTGCCGCGTTGATGTCCTTGACACCGAAGAAATTCTTCACCCATTTGACTGCGTCACGCTGAGCAAGGTATCGCGTCAGCAAGACATGACTCACGCGATTGTCGCTTCTTGAGTTTTCGGGTCACCAGAGAGAGGGCGGAGATTAGCTCTACCATCAACTTGACCACTATCTCGTCCACCGCATGCATGGAGTGTGATGTCTCTGTATATATCCTGAGACGGTTAACAAAGTGCTCGATTGATTCGAGCATGTCGGCGAGTACGCCACAGCTTATAATCACGCCGTTGGCCGCCTGGTTCAATTGGACGTCAGAAGGATACAGATATGAACCCAAGAACACACCTTCAGTAGGATACCGAGAGTAGCGTGTATCGCCGTTGCGTGTGGGAGTACTGTCTGTAAAAACGGTTAGAGATGTGAAACAGGCCGTGAGCACCTTCCGACGTACCAGGCCGACGTTGTCGGTGACGGAATAAATTGGGGATAAAATCGATACAGTCGTCTTGATAGACTTGAAGATTCTATCACGTTGTTGGAAATCATCGATGGCCTGTGCTTGACCTTGCAGTAGGGTAGCAACGTCGTCGATGGAGTGGCAACGCTGTAATCGCATGGCGAGTGAATCTTCTGAGTCAGCCAATGTGACACTAGTCTGTTTCTCATAAACCTGCACGGCAGACCCTAAGAGCGCTTGGAAACGAGCCGATCCATGGTCACTCATATCACGGTAAATGGGGTCTTTGGGAGGCGGATCGGATTGCTGTGGGAGAGCAATACGGGAGGTAGTGGGTAGAGGGTTAGAGAAGGGCGATGAGCAAAGGTCAGCGTCCTCCCTTATTGCGGTGTTCTATATTCGCACGCAGACATGAGGCGGTGAAGTGGTGATTGATCAGGTGATTGCTTGAAATGGATGGGCGCAAGTTGGGGTCGAGCGCCGAACAAGGTTTTTGGCCTGGCACATCTGGGGGATTATGAACATAATAGTGCGGATGTGTGGTGACTTCGGTCGTCCCAAGGGAACGAAATATCAAAGTACAGGTGAGGCAGTGAGAGGCGGCGGGAAAGGGAGTATTATAGGGCCATATTCCGTGTCAACGGTTCCGCCGTTCCGGATGGCCGGGCAGTCGGCCTCTGCCGGAAACTGGCCGACTTTCATTGTGTGGTTGTCTGTAATGAGGTCACGATGATGGGGCATCATTAACGATATAGATCCCTGTACTTCCATGTCTGGAACCAAGATCCGTATGTATTCATTTTTCTTGTTTTACAATGAATCAAATCACCCAATTACTAGTCGAGTCCACAATCGATGGGCAGCTCGAACCCACAAATAAATATCTGCAGCTGAACTTGGCCTGGGTACGTCTGCTGGTGCATAGGACGCTACGAATAACTAAGAATCAATAACTGTAAGTTCGCGCACACTGACGGACAGCATTCCTTACCTTAGTGACGTCACCGCATCACGCACCGTAATGCACGAAATTCACCCATCGCTCCAAAGTCGTCCTTCTCCGCAGGTTTATCACAGCATCTCAAAGTGCTTCCGCCGTTTTCTCATGATAACATGCTTCTTGACTCTCCCCCGGCGGGAACATCGACTTGTAGAAGTTCTGGGCCAGGCGTCGCCCGTCCTTGTCTGCCATCGCCCACATCGTCCCAACAACACTCCGGAATCCACAGTACTGCATCGCCGCAGCCAGATGCAGCGACTCGTCCGAAGGGCTCTCGTCCGTCAACTCTGCCGTGTGACAAGCAGCCAAGAAGGCAAATTCTGCATTGGGGAGTTGAGATCGAACAATGTCCATCAACGTAAGCCGATCACCCCTGTAGAGCTTGAACGAAGAGTCGAACGGCTTCCCTGGTTCGAGTATTCCATGACATACAATGTGGACAAATGGGTGGTCCTGCAGGCGCTCCATCACCGCAGTGGGTGTCGCCTTCGCCGAGCTGAGGGTTTTTACCCGAGTACCGACAGACCGTACGATGCGCATCTCGTCCAATGCCGTTGTCATACGTTCATCTGGCTGTAAGACGAGGAGTATTGAAGGCTTTCCTAACGATTGTGACCTCGACTTGTTGGATTCGATCAGAGCAGAAAGAGTTGGGGTATATGATGGGATGTACAAGTCGAGGAAATATTGAGGAGGGCCAGAGTCAGATGGAATTGGTCCCATAGCATGAAGCGGCCTTTGAATGACCGGCCGACCTACAAGCTCATAGAGCTCCTTGAGTACAGAACGGAGAATGTCCTCGTATTCGTCTGAATCAAGGGCGTCCTCATATTCCTCTGAATCGCGTTCTTTCTTCCTTGCGCCCAATAACTGATCGCGCAGCTTGTTCGCTCGGTCATAGAAATCGTTGGCCGTGGGAATGAGTGAGGGAGGAGAGTCACGAAGGAGAATGATAATGTCCGAACGCCATCTGCAGTGGTTGATGACAATGACGGGTCCACGCACAGCAGCAGAACGGAGATGATCAAAGGACGGCGGTTCTAAGAACGACACCAATCCTTTCCGTGATCGGATCAGCGAAATGAGCTTTTCACGATCCTCTAACAACCCCTGTTGCCGCACAACGAGACGGCCAAATGGATCCATCCCTTCAAGTCCCTCCTCCCCACCACCACCATAGGTTTTCTGTGCCAAGGTCAAGGTCAGCACCTCGAGGTCCTGGTTGATCGCAGCAAGCTTGTCTGCCAAATCAGGGTCAGACACGCGAATCTGGTCAATCGAGGAACGAAGGCCGCGCATTTCAGACCAGATCAAGGCCCTTCCTCGTTTGAGGGTTTCGACGGCCCTCTGGAGTTGACCTGTGTGGACTTGGTAGGATGCGCAGTCTAAGGGCAGCGTCTCATAATTGTTACGCATCGCAACAAGTCGGGAGTGCTGTATATCAACAGTTGGGGCGAATGTAAGAGAATCCCGCATTGATGAGAGTGCGTGGTCATATGCGATTGAGGTGGAGGGGTGACTATGGATTCGTGCAAGTTGCGCCCATTTACATGAAAACGCGAACCGCTCAGGGTCGGAAATACCTCTGTCATCACATGCCATTTGGTATAGGTGCATTAGTTCAGCGAGGTCTTCTCTGGAGTGTTGTAAGTCGAAACGGATAGAAAGGGAGTCAATGAGTAATTTGTGTAGGAGTCCTGCGGAAGGGGCAGCAGAAGGTAAGTTGAGATCCTCCCGAAAAGTTGAAATCGCCTCGTTGAGGTATTCGATGTTTGTCGTAAACAGAAAGGCACGCTGGAGAGGACCGCCCATTGCAACAACGGCAGCAGATCTAAACATATGACCAGGGTGGAAGGAAGCAAGAAGAAGTCGACAAGGCCCGATAGCCTGTTCAATTTCGGCCATGTTAGTTATGCGGACAGCGGAGCTGATTGCGATGGCACGTTGGTCGTCAGTCGCCATCGAGGGGGATTGGAATGATGAAATTAAATCCCAAAATGATGGCTGGCCAGATAACACTGTATCCCAGGAATGCCCCTCTTGAACGCCCCCAACACCGAAGTCTTCGAAGTGCGTTGACTGAAGGGACGTGAGCAAAAGAACGACATAGGGACGAACGGGATCTTCAAGATGAATCCAAGGGAGAAGGTTCAGATAGCGGTAGATTGCCTCCTCCATATGCTCTGGCTTCCAAGACGCGAACAACCGGACATGAGCGAAGGCGGCAACCAACCCCAATGATGCTCGGTATTGACGTGGGTCATCCCCGGGGGCATGAGACGTGAGAAACCTGTCCAGGATGGCTGTCCCTTCTTCGTAATCACCCTTCGAGTACGCTATACGGAAGCGGTGCAGAAGGGTGCCGGCAAGTGTGATGGAGAGTGTGTGCGAATCTGGTAGGCGATTTTTCACCTTTCGTAGGCAATCTATGACCTTTGCGGGAAGTTCTTTCCCTTTTCTCCATTTTCCATGTTGGAGTTCAACCATATCACCAAGGAAAGTGATGATGCCAGCCGAGATCGTCGATATGTCAGAGTCAAGAAGCTCTAGGGTAAGGACCGCCATCTCCTCAATATCTTGCATGGCGTCTCCGAGCTCCATACAGACTTGGAGTGCCAGCGCACGTACAAGATTTTCTTTGACCATAATGGGGGAGATATTGAATGTTTCGAGAGACATTCCGTGGAGATACCTCAGGTAGGTAAGGGTGTGCTTGACATCTTCGGGCTGTTTAGTGTGACTTGCCCGGAGAAGGAGGAGATATGCGGTGTTAAGGAAATTTTGGACAAGGTTCAAGCTCGGGAAGTTCCTATTCCAGTAGGGCAGGAGGAATATCGCTTCTGTGTGGTAGAGGATTGATTGTTCAAGATCATCTACTTGACTCAACAAGTTGTAGCGTTCATGCAGTGCACTTGCTAGGGGTTGAAGACAACGGATCCGCATAGGATTCGCTCTCGGTAATGTCGTGATGACATGGTGAAGAACAGGAATACGGCCAATAAGCCTATAAACAGGATCTGAAATGCCCGAATCGTTAGTAAGATACCTCGAACCATAGGATAGCCCAAAAATTGGGTATTAGATTCCGTACTCACCTTGTGGGTCACCCATAGCCAAATCGAATATTCAGCAGACGAACCACAGGTCTTGGGCAATTGGCGACTTGAAGCACTGCGGAAGAAGAAAGATGCAGGTAGGAAGGGTAGTGTTGCCGGAGAGTTGAGTCAACTCGGAGTTACCTGAGTTGAGGTGCCAGAGTTGCGAACTCAACTCAACTCTGGTGGAACTTGAAAGAGTCGCACTGGCAACAGAGTCCCCTGCAGTTAGTGTTGCCGCAAAGTTGAGTTGAGTTGAGTTGAGTTGAACTCATGCTAAATTCGGCGCGTCTGAGTTGCACCTGGTGCACACCTGGTGCAGGAACGAGTTGGCGGGCTAGCGGCCCGGGAATCCACCAATCAGCTTTCAGGATTTTGACAAGGTGTCATAATCAGAAAGTCGGAAAGACCTCTGTAAATGAAGGGTGTATTTGTGGGCTGTGTACTGTTCCGGCCCATGGCCATTCCACTTTATGGTGCAACGCAACGTTTTGTCTAAAGGCCTACCAATTTCCCCATCTTATCTACTAATCTGACTGTATCCGTATGCTCCAATTCGTATATAATTCATGCAATTCTTCCTCCTTTCCGGCCTTCAGCAGTTCAAGAACTGCTGACTCTGTCACTGGACCCTCTATTGTGTAGTCCTCCTCCTTCGCAAGTATGCCTGTCATAAAGTCAAGTTGCTCTTGCTGGTATAAGTGCTTTAAGACTTGGAGGATCTCAAGTGTGGTGGGACCAAGCTGGCTGCGACGCAGCGTACAGGTTTCCTTGCTCGATGAGAAGACCCTCTCACAAGGAACCGCAGTTGCTTGAGCTGGCAGTATGTCCATCGCAAGGTGGAAAAGGACTGGATAAACATGCTTGTGTTTCTGTGACAGAGTCCATGTGAGCGGAAAATGTCTTAGGGTGCACAGCGCAAGCCTCAAGGGTGACAAGTGTGGGTACCACTTGAACGGCATTTAAGAAACTTATGGAAGTCAATGGAAGGACGAATATTGCCGGTCAAAGAATGAGATGCTTGGCACCAAAAAAGGCAGCAGATGAGAGACTCATCACAACGGAAAATAGCATGCATTGGACAGACAAAGAAGTAAGAAAAGTCAGTGTTCATTGGGCTTTGATCATGGTGTTGTATCGTGGACGCGGCACAATCAACGATCACCGTCACCTATTGTTTGGTTCAGTGTGGTCCCGATCCAAATGCGGTAACCACCATCCAAATGCAGTAACCACAATAGTTGCACCTGGTGTGACCGAGTTGCACCTGGTGCAACTTTTGTCGCAACTTAGGCAACTCAACTCAGATGAGTTAGAGTTAACTCAACTTTCCGGCAACACTACCTGCAGTGCGGTTATTACCGCATTTGGTTCGCCATTACCTTATTTGGTCTGGAGCCATACTGAACCAAACAATAGCGTGTCGTCTGTGCAACGCGCTTCGAGGTGCCACCCTCTTCCTCTTCTTCCTTCCAATATCCTTAACCCTCGAGCAACTTGAAAGGCACCATCATTCCCACCACACACCCAAGGTTCCCACTCCATGCGGCGCATTTCGGCTCTCTTCGGCATTACCCTCATTCGATATGGTTTTGGTTTTGCAGAATTGACCAGACGGCGACAGTGGTGGTCCTGTACGGTGGTGGGTGTTGCAGGTATCGGCAGAGGTATGTGGCTGTGGCTGTACTGTGCTGCTTCACTGACTTGGATTTCATGAGGCTAGATGTGTCTTGTTAGGTGACGGTGATGTCCCCCTCCGAGTTGCTCTTCTTGATCCCATGAGGCCTCTTCAGCTCGGAACTTTTCGCCCCAGGTGGCTCTTCTTTGAGGTCAGCCAACACGCCCTCGTGCGGCGTCCCTTGTGGCAGAAAGATACACTCACGCTCGTGCGCGATTGTGACCTCTCTCACCGGGCTGTCGGGCCCATGCGCGTCATCAGCCAAATCCTCTCGAGTCGACGAGCCGTGCTCGCGTTCGCGCCCGGTATGCGCTCGTATTCCGTCGTGTCCCTTCGCGACACCGTGCCGAGACTACGCAGCCTGGCCCTCTTCCGGGGTTCCTAATGCCTCGGCCTTTGCGGTTGCAACTTTACCAGTCGTACCAATGATACTGAGGCTGGCAGTGCCTTTGGCAAGGTCAGCCGCAGCGTTTGCGTTCTGACGGCGCTCCCCCCCCAGTTCGTGCAGGACAACATGAGGAAGAGTAGGTGCGTATTCAAATTGTCATTTCTCGCTGGGGACATCTACCGCATTTTTCTTCTTGTGCGACGGGTGGCGCCCTTGGCAGAGACAGCTGCAGTGCGTCACGTGGCATTAGGCGGCTGAGCTTCGCTGGACCCCTCGACAATCGATACCTTGGGAGACGCAACAGACTTTGTCCATCGACATCAGAGCGATGTTCTGCCCAATATACGAGAAACTGACAGTTTCAAAGCCCTGGGAAGCAACGTGCAGCTCAGCTCGACTGCATCTTCTGGTCAGATGGTCGCGCTAGCATCTACGAGCAGCGTACACCCCGGGCGAACTCAATTCGTCGTCGTAAGTGTAGCATTGACCGCGCACAGCCTCCCGTTGCAAGACTCGTCGGACATGATAATAGTATCGAGACAACGTTCATTAGCAAGGACGGCGCTTCCTTTAACGAAGCGACACCTACCAACGCAGCTCTCGTGGAGAACAGACCTGAGTGGGAGCTCAGGGGCATCTCCCCCGATCCTTCGGTCCAATTCAGCCGCAAGGTTTGGTGGGTTCATCTCCTCGATTTGTATGCTGTGTCTGTGTGGGTCTCGTACGGGTCGCCACTAGAACTAGCCCGACGCGACGGCGGCGTCTATCGATGACATACCCTTCATATTCAGATCCGTTCCCCACTGGTTCTCGATTTTGAAACGTACTTCGCCTTTTCAACAAATCCGCAGATCCTGTGCGCCGGAGCCAGTTTGCTACTTTCCCTACTGGCTGTGTCCACGTTCCTTCAAAGTCCGAGGCGAGCATACCCAGATGAGAGTCGCCGCATGGCCGTGCTGCTGCGAGATGAAGTTTACCTCGAGGGAAGCCTGCGAGCCCTGCCATAGACGAGGAATTGGCCCAAGCTGCCTGGGTACGTCTGGATCATTGTAAGGAACCGAGTATGATGTCGACTGCTTCTATTGATCCAGAAAGGATTTGTCGTTCCTTGGGGTCTGCGCGCATCCTAGGTATCAAATAACACGGATACATGCATCGCTGAACATCCATAATCCATCACAGCCACACACTAAGTCTGTCACGTCGAGTGGCAAGGCTGACGGAGAAACGATATGGGGCAGCACGGCATCTGTTGAAGACGTCTGGAGGGGGTGTTTTCTTATTTCAGTGAGGTCTTGGTGTCCTCTTTTACATTTGCTCCGACATCATGTCTGCAGGTAAGGCCCCGCGCCCCTCAGTGGTGTCAGCTAGGCGACTCATACACCGTACTACGCCCTTTTCTCGGTGGATAGGTAAAATGTGTCTGCCCACCGTAGATCTTATCTGCGTGGTTTCTGGAAAGCGATGATGACGCCGTGGGTGAAGGCAGTGATGACGTAACAGTCACCGAGCTCACCTGAGCGATCATCATGTTGTAAGATAGAATACTTCGTTCCCCAATACTGTCCCTTACCCCCAAGTCGGCACCCACCCTCAAGTCGGCACTCCACCAAAAAACATAAAAACTTCATATTTTATTTTACACATCTAAGTTCTTGAACTATACCTTTGTCCGTGAAGTTGAATGAATGAAAACGATGCACTATATCCTGAGATACTGAAATTTGCCATCGTCACGCCGACTCACGTCGACCATCACTCCTCGAACATGTGCCGAAGCGGTGTTTCAAATATGACAAGGCAGCCACAGTGAATTACACATTGTTGGATCCGGGCCGGCAGGCCAACACCCCCGAAAAACTTGGTTGTGTACCCAACCTCTAGAATGATGTGTAGAAGGTGCAGAAAAAATCGTATTAAAATTTAATACATGAAATGAGATGGACCACTAGCAAATAAAGCATATCCAATGTTAATGGGCTGATGCAGATGAGAAACATATTTTGTGCCATCACAGAATCGAACCCACAGATCCATCCTGCCCACTCATGTAAGCAAAATTATAACAACCACTACACCATTCGGCTTTACCACTCCTGTCTCTTTAATAATACATGACCAACAGCAACTACATGTTGTCTGTGTAACTTGCCACACTGTAGCACTTCTCATGCCCTGATCTCATCGCTTTTATTGTATTTATAGCTGTGATATCCATCGCATTTTTATGCATATTATAACAGCAAGCACAATGTGCAAAGTAAAATAATAAAATTTTAGTGGAGTGCCGACTTGGGGGTACAACGCGCATTGTCACTGCACACTTGCCGGAGTTTGAATCCAGGCACTGTGACGACTTGTGACGATTCATGACAAATGTGACTGCCGACTTGGGGGTGAGTGCCGACTTGGGGGTAAGGGACAGTAGTGAATGTGGTGTTTTATCTGTGACCCCGTGACACTCCCCGATGATCCCCGCGATCCGCTCATTTTTTCAAGGGCAAATGGTGCAGACAGACAGTATGGAAGGTCCATTGATCGCATCACCCTGATCCATCTGGGACCTCAATATACCCTAGTATGTGACCGATCTACCCTGCCTGTCTTTCGTCCATCGGCCCTTCCTCGTGATTTTTCGCATTAAACACTTGGTAGACTCCGGGCTCTGGATCTTTGGTAATCTCCAATGAAGCGAACCGCGCTTGGGTCACCTGAGTAAATTGTGCGGCGGGTCAATTTGGCGAGCCATTTCCGCGCATTTCAGGAGACCTCGACCAAGCTTGTCGTGCCTGGCCGCGTTCTCTCGTCGATCGGCCCTCCCTAAGCGCCATCAATATTGCCAAGTTTGTACTTGACTTTGTTGGGCACTCTCGCATTCTGACGTCTAATCGTCCTGTGGAAAGACATGTGGCGATAAACGACGGTGTTGTAAGTAATTCGGCGTGCTTCCTTTGTCAAATGCGGAGCAAAGCGCCGAATCGGCGAACGGTAATGTGTCGCTGTCCCTTTGACGTGCCTCTTTTTGCCCTTTTGCCTATTCACACGCCGTTTGGTCACCCCTCCCACGTTCTCTCGTCCCAGAACAACGCCCTCCCCTCTCAAATTACCCAAAAGTCTTCCTCAGAACGGTCGGGCAAAATTGGCAGCAGCTCCACATGAAGTCTTGCCCGAGGTGCGCCGATCGCCCCCTAAAACCAAAGATGGGAGATGGGAATGTCGAGAGGACCGCACCTGCACGGTCTGCGTGAGCCAAGGGCAGGCTACCGGTGCGATCCTCAGGCCCAGCGATGGCCTTGTCATCCACATTGGCGACTTTTCCCTCTCAATGTCCACTTAACCTCTGCCATCTCGGTGACGACCCTGCAAGTCTATCTGATCCGGGAAAGAGATCCGGACCCATCTCTCTTCATCATTCTCACTCTTTCTCAAGGTACTGTGGCATTGGGACTACATCATCTACCATATCGTCGTCCCGTTGTTTTCAGCCTCGAACCCGGTTGACCACCTAGCCCACATAGTCGCGCTTCGCAAGTGTGGCCTCACCGCCCTTTCCTATTTTCCTCCTAGCCTCGACGTCAACATTTCCGCCCTTTTTTTCGCATCGTCCAAGCTTCGTCCGTACTCGTGTCTCGCTCTCTTTACCGGACGCTGAGCACACATGTCTCGCGGACGCCCACTTTGTCGCCTCCCGCAGAACTTGGCATGTTACTCCGCCGGTCCCTTATCCACGTTTCGCGTGGCTCTGCAGCAATGCAATGCGATGGCTGCTTTGGGGTGCGTACGTCGACTGGAGGGAAGCTCCCGTAAGCGATTTCTCTGCCACCTCATTGCCCAAAATGTTGACGATTACATATGCTCTCTCTTCCCGGGCCCACGCGTCAATCCATCCGTCATCTTCTGTACAAACAAGCATCGAAACATCCGGTTCTGCGGCTCTTATGGTACATACGCGCTCCAAAGACCAGATTCGTGACCGACCTCTCACACAACGAGTCACTCTGTCAAGGAAACATGACAGGTTTCAACCGCATCGTGACATACACACTTTGCGGGTCGTCAACGCAGGAAGGCATCCGCATGCGTGTATATGGCACGATCCCGTCAAGACTGCTGCAAAGTTGTGATACCGCGCCTCTGGGCAGAGCCCCAAATGCGTTAGCACAATCCCCCCCACTGTGAGTACGGCCGCTCCACCAAACCATCGAGTTCACACCATGCTATACAGACCGCTATGACAAGAACCGCGTACCCCCGTCCAACCTTCCATTCACATACTGGAGTCGCCTCGCCGGACGCATCGGTGGCTTCCTCTTCGATAGCACCCACTCTTGGATAGTGCCGGACCCCCGTCACTGGGGGCTGAGATGGCGTACATTGACGACGGATGCGAACCACGGTTCAAATTTATCGAACGCCTGAGATTGCCTCTCTCTTTGTCTCCCTTACCCTTGGGTCGCATCTTACTCATCGCAGCCACCTTACCCATCTTAGCGAACCTCAGATTACCATTTAATGCCCGCTTCAGCACATTAAGACGGCTGAGAGGGACACCCTACACCTCATTGCGACATATATAGCTATATACGTGTATCGTACGAATTGGACATGCGATGTGTCCGCAGAATTCGACAGTATAACGAGATAAGCTTAGGCCAACGATAGTACATTCTACGATCTCTCCGAGTCGTCGACGTGCTCTGATAACAATCGCTGCATATACGTGCGGTTCCGGCCAGACGCAAGTAGGAAAGCCGTGTTGCCCTTATCGGTCTGGGCATGCGGATCCGCCCCATGGTTTAGTAAGATCTTTGCGACCTTGACATGCCCATAGTCTACGGCCAAGTGCAAGGGAGACCAGCGATCCTTTTTCTGTGCATTCGCGTCGCCGCCGTGGTCGAGCAACAGTTGTACGACTTCCAGGTGTCCCTCTCTCGCCGCAAAGTGCAACGGAGTCCATCCCAACTTGTTCCGGGCCTCTACGTCCGCTCCACGCTCTAGGAGTGTCACGACGACAGCGGTCCGTCCGTAGAATGACGCTTTATGCAACGCAGTTTTTTCCGAGGTATCCGCTGCGTCGTGATTTGCGCCATGGTCAAGCAATAGCCGTGCGAGGTCGTTCGACGGGTGACGCGACGCAATATGCAGTGGACTTGTGCCACGACCGTCCTGGAAATTCGCATCTGCGCCGTGCTCCAATAGCACCCTTACGATCTCCAGGCTTCCTGCCTTCGACGCCACGAGTAGTGGGGTCCACTTTACGCTGTCGGAAACGTCGTCTTCGTTGCACTGAACGTTCGGATTTGCGCGACGGTCAATAAGCGATCGTACGACGTCAAGGTATCCACGAGACGATGCCATGTATAATGCAGTCTGGCCCTGGCAACAACGAGACCCCGCGTCGGCACCACGCCCCCATAGGAACAGCGCGATATTCGGATGTCCCTTGTGTAAGGCCCCAGTTAACTGAGCCTTGTGGTATCCTCCGCAAGCATTAGGGTCTTTTGGATGTGCATCGGGAGGCGCTCTTCCGGCTGCAACTGATTATCGATTAGCTGCCACCTAATTGTATAGCACCGCATCGGGAAGGGGCAGGAACGGTCATATGGCTTGGCAATGACTTGGCATCAAGAAGTTTGCGCCACTCAAGGGCAGGCAGTGGGCCAGCCTCAGATTCTGCATCGCCTTGTCCATCAGAGGGTGAAACGGTGAGGCTATGGTCCCTTCACGTCCAAATGTTGAGACGGGCTACGCCAGGTAAGGACCCCGCCCCCGTTGGCGACGTCCGTTTGAGCCCTCCTTCCATACATTTGTCAGACGTTCTACCTACTTGTTTTGGTTTAAGCCATGCAATGAGGGCGTATAATGCATTAATATTTCACACCACCAAATACCCAAATAGTGTCGGCTGTGTAATCCCATCCAGTGGCACCAGATAAGATCACGTGGCTACAGGTGCGGCAAAGCCACTCATGATCACAGCTCGTCAGAATTGTTATACGATTACACAGCAAAGACCGAGGTGAGTCCCAAGACTCCCGCCATGGCCCCATTGAAACGTCCTTGCAATTCCTCTCGGTACCCACTTTTCTACTTGTATCAATGGGAAATGCAAGTATCAGTAAATGCATCTGCGTCGTCGTTTATGGCTACAAAGTCAAAGGCGAAGGGGGATAGCAGGCGATAAGCACTGGAGCCATCACCGACGGCAAGTTAGTACTATAATTGAACATAAACTCCCACCGCGCATGTATCACAGGCTTCCCTTATAATAACGACATGCGCCTGGTGCCTGCGTGCACAGATTTACCCTACTCCCACCACCTTCCTGCTCAGTACTCCCCCAATGGGGCCTCAAATGACCATCCTCGCCGTACTTACAACCTTTTTTCTTTTCTCCGGATCTGCCGTTTCCCAGATCTCTTACGCATCATGCACCACATCAACGTATAACTGGGTATGAACCACAATACCCCTTGTCCGGATCACATTCGACAGCTGACGGGGCTTGTCCAGACGTATAATTCGCTCAATCAAAATCCGTGTGAGGTCACCGCATACATGGAAGGGACTTGCAATCAGGGTGGTGAGTGTTTGCCTTGGGTGTGCGAACGTGGCCGTCTCATCTTTTTACAGTGTTTGCCATCGGTCCCCTATTGCCGGGATACAGATACGCCGGCCCGAACGGTGTTGACGATGACGACTTGTGCAAGTGCAATACAGTTGCTTATTCCCTCGTGAGCGCATGTGGGGCATGCCAGGACGCAGAATGGATCACGTACGATCCATATCCTTTTCCTATCTCCATTTTTATGTATCTGACATTAGATGGTCCGAATGGGTAACCAACTGCACAAAAGTTTTCCAGACTTCGAGGTGAGCTTCTTGTTACAAAATGGGGATTTAAAGGATTGACATTGGAGGGGCGATCGGCGGGCAGTTTCCCAAACCCGGTGCCAGATGGAACAAGTTTACCTCAGTGGGCTCTCCTCGACGTCACGGTTCGTTACTTTCCATTGTATCGCCGACACGAACTGACGACGCACGCTAGGTTGAGAATAGTTGGAACCCCAACAAATCGAGGACCACTGGTGGTAGGAATTATCCACTCTGCTTTTCGTGGACAGTTGCAAACCTGTATTTCTCAGACACTCCTGAGATACCTGCTGGAGCGCTCGTCAGCCCTTCAAGCTCCTCTACCCAACCCGCAGGCCCTACGGGAAGTGCCTCTCCTACGCCCACTGTTTTCCCGACTTCTAAGTGAAAGGGTTCGAATACGGGTCCCATCGCGGGGGGCATCGTTGCTGGTATAGCGGTAGTCGCCGTTGCTGTTCTTGGGTTTTTCTACCTGCGACGCCGGCGCACGAGGCCGCAGTATGCCGGGCCGTATTCCTCGTTCGTAGCGGAAGGTGATTCATTTGTATTCGACGGGGGACCACAACCACAGCGGGGATCTACAAATGTGCCGTCATCTGACGGTTATTATACCTCATCATCGGTGCCCGTTTCACCAATGACTTTAATAATGAGGATGGGTGTACGTGCTTTCGCGCCTTTGTTGCGTTCAGTTCGTGCTTCTTCATGCGATTTTTTCCTATCCTCCCAGAACCCGAACGCTTCCTATGCTCCGAACGCCTCTCCCCGTGAAGTTTATGGACCGCAACAGGGCATAGGAGACATCATGCCCTGGCTGGCCGCCACGCAGGTCACACGGCCACAAGGACATCATGGCCCCCCGACTGTCTGACTACTACCTTTCGAGCTGACTCCTGACTCGTAGCAGTGTTCGCGTATGCAGAGCCGACGATCTTTTTATATTTAGTCAGCCACACATGCATACTCACCAGAACAATTGGTGTCACTTTTATGGTGTACTAGTAGGGTAGCCTCAATGCTACTGTACTTCGCTATTCTGGCATGTTACTTCAAGGGGGAACAACTATTGCCAGATATAACTCGTTGCGCGTGGGGCAATGTATAAAGGGGACAAACAATTCGTTATCGGCAATGAGCACGACATACTAGACCATCGCTGAGAGTGGTGCCCACACGACGGGTCCTCAAAACTTGCTCATGTCATTGCTCGTCATCTACTAGTCTGTGTACTTTTTGAACAGACTATTGAATCATCAGGGCTGAGTCATTGACAAGATGAAATCATGATGGGTATGCAGAAGGTGCTAGGATGTGTTGGATGTCCAATCTGCCACAATGGTGGTAATAGAGAGGCAATACCACCTTATACCCAAGGCTAGGTAGCTCAATGGAAGAGCACCTGGTATATATCCAGAAGGCCTGGGTTCTATTGAGATGTGATTACCACAACTCAGGTCACAATACCTACACATGATTGTTCATGTTTGTATTAGAGCACACCTCTGCCTGCTTTTCCCCTCAGTTCTGTGTATCATCACACCGCTGAGGGGTACATACTTACACTCTATACCTACACACACAACTAACTGTACTTTAGAGTGTTATCAGGTATAATGATTTAGTTCTGTGTATCATCACACTGCTGAGGGAGTGTTATCAGTTTTTAATAGGTTCAACTCCCAGTCTGGCCATTATTCTATAGTGCTGCTTAAGAGTATGCCATACTACTAGTCTCCATCAAGCTGTTTCCTGATTCCAAGATGCTTGAGGTGATTCTTCAATTTGCTGGATCCAACATGTCCGTAGCTGCAGATACAAACCCTGCTGATGTCAGCCCATCTATTACCCATAGCTGGCATCATCATCACAGTCGAGTGCCATCACCATGTCTGCAAAGAGGACTGGAAGGCAGATTTCAGTTGTAGTGCAGGTAAAGTGGGGTAATTTAGATTCAGGGATGCCCATGACTTTACAAGATATTGATGATTTAGAATTCACGGTCTATTGAGAGAGGAGACACCACACAAATATAACATCAACATTGCCTAGATAAAGTATAGGGTATGATTACAGTAATTTGGCACTGCTACACATATGCCACTCAAGAGGTGGCGATGTTCGAATCATCGGAAAGTATGTGGGAGGGGGAATAGAGAGTGATGGACGCATAGTATGCATTGTCAGCAATCTCAAGGGTATCCTCAACCCATATGGCGATAAGCAGATCTCGATTGTGGCCAAATGGAGGTAGCACAATATCCTCGACGCCTTGAGCTTGCAAAGAGCCCAGAACTACGACACTAGGGCAGCCTTACTTCTGTCATACGAAGGAAGACGGTAAAATCCGGGTCTGGAATGATATGGCATGGTGCAATGTGTTGATAGTGCCAGCATCTGTCGGGCCTTGGATGGCACGCGGAGTTGAGAAGAAGGCCGCATGGTGTGCTGTTTATATCTAGCACAACAAACTTGAGAGTCTGCTTGGGAAAGTAGTTTGGGAGACAGAGATGTAATTTCAATGGAGGAGGGCAACGAACAAGTTGGTGGTAATGCTGTGGGACGGCTTTCAAGCAAGGTGAAGGTACCGGTGGTGAGTGTTTTGGGTCAGAGGAGCTTGGTAGAATTGTGTGCGGGATGCAAATCATAGTAAGCTGAAGACAATGACCATAAGCCATGAGCGCTGAGCTTTCATAATCATCCCCTTGGCGTCAACTTGGCCCTGCGTCACTGTATAAGGGTGGTGAGTGTGCGGAACGATAGCACCAAATCAATTTGGTATGGAAGAGTTTGAATGATAAACAGAGACACCTAGTGTGGTGTTTTGAAGGAGCATGGGGAGCCATAGGATGAGAATGAGTCGAAGATGAGCTTGAGCTTGAGCAAAACATGCACCCTGCTGGGCTAGGGCAACGATCTTGAACCCAACTCAGTCCCCCCAGTGCGCTCCGATATCAATTTGCCTCCGATCCCAACCAGAAAGCTGACTTGGCCAACTGAAAAGGTGTTTCCCCCTCTTTGGTCCGAAAGTGAGGATCTGCACCACGCTCCAGTAAGACCTTCACAACCTGCGGGTGTCCTCTGCCTATTGCGATGTGCAATGCGGTCCAGTGTTCGAGAGGTTCCTCCTTGGATTGTATATTCACGTTGGCACTGTGGTCGAGCAACAGCTGCACAATTTCCAGGTGTCCACCTCTTGCTGCAAAGAGCAATGGAGTCCATCCTCTTGTGCCCACCATGTTGCCCTGGCCTGGGACATCCACGTTTGCACCACACTTGAGGAGTAACTTGATGATCTCGATCTGTCCTCAGAATGACGCTTTGTGCAAGGCAGTTTGGCCCAGTTCATCCGATGCATTGAGATCCGCACTGTGGTCAAGCAATAACCAGACAAGGTCGGTGTACCCGCAACACGATGCAATGTTCAGTGGACTTCTGCAATGATAACCCTAGTAATCCACGTCCACGCCGTTCTCCAATAGTATCTTTGCAATCTCCAGACTTCCATTTTTCGATGCCACATGTAATGGAGTCCATTTTACCCTCTCTTCCCGGTTGTCATCCCAGTCATCACATTGTGCGCTCAGATCTGCACTGCGGTCGATTAGTGTCCGCATGACCTGAATGTATCCACGTGACGACGCCATGTATAATGCAGTCTGACACACCCTTCCCCCATTCTCCCTGTCAGCACCATGTCCCAAAAGGAGTAGCGCAGTGTTTAAATGTCCATTGTGCAAGGCTGCATTTAATGGAGCCCCATGAACACTGCCCTGAGCATTGAGATCTTGCAGGTGTGCTGTGAGAAGGCACTCTGCAAGATCATGGAAACCACATAGCATTGCGTAATACTGTCAGGAACTCACTACTTTATGGGTAGCGAGACTCGACAACGGCGCGGAGTTGAAGGTGACTGATCCAAAGGAGCAGCAGGGAGACGTTGATGAGGAAGAGGCAAAAGGCAAGGAGGGGCGGGACAGAGTAGACTGTAGAGGACGACAGGCAAGCTGCTGATGATAAGGGAGCTTTGAAAGGCTCCAGTGTGGGGGATTGACAAGAGAACAGTCTAAGGACTGTTCACCTAAATTCGTAGGTCTTATATACTAATACAGGGTGGTCTGTGCGCAGTTTAGGGTAGGTACATTTACAGGTAACGGGGGACTGCGCAGTCAATGCGCAGCAACTGCGGATTACATTATACATCTCGATTAGGGTCTAGCCCTAATGAGTCGCGTCTTTGTTGATCGAGTTGTGTCACATGTTCGTTGATTGAGTCACGTCGCGTGTTCGTTGATTGTTTAGTGGACGCGTCTTGTTGATCGTTCCCACGATCTGCCACGTGTTGATCAATGGGTTAGACGCGCGTCCAAAGCGCATCTTGTCATGTGATGTTGTTGATGACCAGTTCCTTGATAGGTCATGTGTTATCTTCCCAGGGTCATGGGGTCGTAGGTTCCCAGGGTCACGTGCTGATAAGTCACGTGATGTACAAGTGGCGAAGGGGTCACGTGATGAGTCACGTGTAGGGTCATGTGATATGTTCCCACGGTCACGTGGTGCTGAAGTTACGGGTTTGTTGCTGAGACTGGGGGGCGCGAGTACCGCTCGCGACAGTATCCCCTCTTTAGGATCTCCTTGCGCCTGCAAGGCTCGTATGCGTATCCCCTCTTTAGGGCGATTATGGGCGTGGAATTCGGCGACTAGTTCTTTGGCGTGTGTTAGTTCTCCAGCTGGGATCCATGAGTTGTCTGCATCTGTGTAGCCTTTCCAGTGGACAAAGTACTGTGTGCTCTTGCGATTTCGTGTGGGACGTGCTGCTAAGACTTTGTCGATTTCATAATGTCCTTCTTCTTCTCCAACAATTTCTGGAGGGGGTCACTCGAAATTGGGTCCATGTGCTTGTGTTTTGTGGTAGGGTTTCAGCAATGAGTTGAGGAATACGGGGTGAACCCTCATGGTCTTGGGTAATTGCAATTTGCAATTCGTAGGTGAAGCCCATATGACCTTGAAAGGTCCATATCGTCATGGAGCGAGTTTCACTTTGGGGTGTGTTGTTTGTAAGTTGGTGGCTTCCAAGAGTACTAGGTCATCTTTGTGGAATGTGTAAGATAGTTCTTTGGGTCCTCTGCTTCGCATTTCTTTAGCCACGATCATGAGTGCTGCAGTGACTTCTTTGCGTATTTGCTCTAGGTATTGGATGTGGTCATCCACGCTTTGTAGTCTGGTCTGTAGTTGCAGGGGTGGTTTAAAGGTTGGCTGAAAGCCATACCAGACTTCGAAGGGTGATTTATGGGTGCTGCAGTGCGGTCATGCGTTGTGTGCGAATTCGATAATAGGGAGGAGTGTGGTCCAATTGTCTTGTTGGAAGTTTCCACAGATACGAAGGTATTAGGGTCTTTCAAACATGCCATTAATCGCATCATTATTTGTCCGATTAATTTGATCATTAAGTCATTTTTCGCGCGAAAATTGGATTAATGGATGAAATAATGAGAAAATTAATGAACAATTAATGGTCAACTTTGAAACCCCCCCCCCCGCGAAAATGCAATAATGGTGAAAATAATGGCTTGGGGACTTGTCGGCATGCTGTCGGCACCTCCATCACGTTTACATCTCCGACCATTGCACCGAGTTTAGGGCCGGACGTTGTATGCACTTGCGTGAAAATACAATAAAAGCAGTGCCCGGCCTGCAATGCTTATCTCATTTGCAATCCTTGTTGCTTGTCTTGCAGTCTCACTTCTGTTGAACAAAGGGGGATCACACAAG
>Ga0307510_10000246_pt1 | contig 48860 bp, 14 predicted proteins | sample 12_EM_MG_FD_207224 | JGI IMG/M metagenome (GOLD analysis project Ga0307510, IMG submission 207224) | Populus trichocarpa ectomycorrhiza microbial communities from riparian zone in the Pacific Northwest, United States - 12_EM | ecosystem: Host-associated > Plants > Roots > Unclassified | place... | reverse complement strand
ATATTTTTAGTTGGTTATTAACCATTTTCAAAGTTCACTATATAAATATTACAAGAATGTTTTATTTTTTAAATATAGGATTTGAAACCCTTTAATATATATACTATATGTTCACAGGAAAAAAAAAAATTTTTTCAATGTGGTATTTAAAGCTTTTTAGTATATATACCTTATATTCATAAGAAAAAAATCATGTTTTTTCAATGTGAAATAAAAAATCTTTTTGGTTTAAATACTTCAATTTAAAAAAATAACATACTAATATAATATTTTTTCAAAGTGGGATACAAAATCTTTTGAAATAATCTTTTAAATTTCATTATTTATAACATGTATAGTTTATATTCATATGGATTATTTCTTAATTTTTTCATATGAAATATTAAAATTTCAATTATTTTCTTTTTAATTTTTCTGAATTGATTTGGGTCGATTCAGGTCAACTTGTATAACCCAGAACCTGGCTTTTTAGCGGGATCGACCCTTGAATCGAGTATGATAACTATGGTTAATTTATCTTATAATATACTAATTATGAATAATCAAAACGGCGTGGAAGGTCGAAAAGATGCCGTTACAAGAAGCGTAACGTTTCCTTTATAACTATATGGTACAAATAGGTGAAACTAGAGTGGTGCTTAGTATCATAAAATTCATACTCATTATTGTATTTTTATATTTGTTTTCATGGTGTTGTGTTATTATAACATATTTTAAATGGTGTGGGGAAATCACTGTTCTCCCCACACCTAAATCACTGTGGATTATAACAGTAATCCACAGTGATTCTTTTCACTTTTTTTTTTGCTAACTTTTTATTTTTTTTTGTTTTTTTTTAAATTATTTTTTTTTCAACATTTATTTTTTCTTTTTTTAAAAAAATTATTTTTGTTGATTTTACTTTTTAAATATTGACCTGGTTAAAATTTTTGCTTTGTAATTTTTTTTATTTAAAATATTGTGGATTGCTGCGATGTTTTTCCACATAGTTTTTCTATTTTATTTCTTTATTTTTCAAAATTATATTTGTCGATTTTTTTTAATATTGAGCTGATTGAGAATTTAGTTTTGTAATTTTTTTTCTTTAAAACATTGTTGATTGCTACAGTATTTCTCCGCATGGTTTTTTTTATGATTTTCTCCAAAATTATCTTTTTTTATTTTATTTTTTAATATTGAGCTGGTTAAAAATTACAGTTACAATATGTGAGGAAAACACTGTAACTTTCCTTGAAAATTACTGTTGATTGCTACAGTGTTTTTTCCCACATGGTTTTTTTTTTCTGTTTTTGTTATGTTTTTTTCTAAAATTATATTTATCAATTTTATTTTTTAAATATTAAGCCGGTTAAAAATTGCAATTACAAGTAAATACAAGTTTTTCCTCACAAAACACTATGGATTGATACAGTTTTTCCTCACATGGTTTTTTTTGCAGTTTCTTTTGTGTTTTCTTTTTTTGTGATATTTTTTTCCAAAATTATCTTCGTCGATTTTATTTTTTTTAAAATATTAAGTTGGTTAGAATTTAACTTTGTAATAAAGCTTAATCATGTGGGGAAAACATTGTAGCTTTACTCATAAAACATTGTGGATTGCTACAATGTCTCTCCGCATGGTTTTTTTTGTGTTATAATTTTTTTCAAATTTTATTTTTTATTTTTATTTTTTTAATATTGAGTTGTTTGTGAATTACAATTACAAGTCATTACAAATAAGGCTAAATCATGTGGGGAAGCACTGTAGGTTTCATCACAAAACACTGTGAATTGCTACAATGTTTCCAACATGATCTTTTTTCTTTTTTTTTTTGTGTTTGTTTTGTTATTTTTTTTTCTAAAATTGTCTCTGTCAATTTTGTTTTTAATATTGAGCTGATTAAGAATTTAGCTTTGTAATTTTTTTCTTTAAAACACTGTGAATTGTTGCAGTGTTTTTCCATGTGATTTTTTATGATTTTTTTCAAAATTATCTTTGTCGATTTTTTTTAATATTGAGTTGGTTAAGAATTATAATTACAATAAAGCTAAATCATATGAGGAAAGCGTTGTAGTTTTTCTCACAAAACACTGTGGATTGCTACAATATTTTTTTAAATAGTTTTTTATTTTATTTTATTGGGAAAAGCGCTATAGTTTTCCTCACAAAACATTGTCAATTGTTACAACGTTTTTTCTCATGGGTTTTTTTCCTTCCAAAATTATCTTTGTTGGTTTTTATAAAAAAAATATTAAGTTGGTAGAGAATTTAGATTTGTAATTTTTTTTCTTTTTATTAACTGAAAAGCTAAATCATGTGGCGAAAGCACTGTATCTTTCCTCACAAAACACTGTAGATTGCTATAAATCATTTTGTTCAGTCTCTAAGTTTTTTATCACCAACACAATTTTTTTTTCCGTCATAAAATATTTGCTCCATCATACCTTTAATTTCTATTACTTATCTAACACTGGTTCACAATTATAACACTATCAAGTATATTTTTTTTATAAACCCGCAGCAGCGCGCGGACATTTTATCTCATTTACATTATTAGAGATTTTATACTGCATATTTTCATTTCTCCTCCTGTTGTATTCTATTGATTCTTTTGTTCAGCCATGCAATAACATTTCCTCCATCTTCAAAGGCAAGGCAAGAGCAGCGAAGTCTACACGTAATATCAATTATATATAGAAATATAAACGAAAAGTATATCAACTTTTATACTTCATGTTAGGTGATTTAATTTAAATGAATGAAATGTTAGGTGAGACTTAGGGAGCCATTATCTGGTCTAATGATTTTTTATATATATAGAAAAGAAAACGAAAGAAAAAAAAAATCTTGAAGATATATATTCCATATAACATTTGCCACCTAAAACGAGTTAGTCACTTTAGTTTAGAAATATAATAGTAGTTGTTTTTTATAGTGTTTTTTATTTTGAAATATATTAAATTAATGTTTTTTTTATTTTTAAAAAATTATTTTTGATATCAGCTCATCAAAATAATATAAAAATACTAAAAAAATAAAAATTAAATTTTTAAAAAACATACAGGTATATTGCTTGCCCCTAGATTTTAATAAAGATAGGTTAAAGGATGATTTCTTGGGGTTAGAGGCATTTGTTGATTTCTTCTTTAGGCTTAAGGGCCCAATGTTAAAGAAGAAGAAGATATTTATATGTTGTAGATAAATAGTGTTTGAGAATATGATATGATTGTATTTTAAAATATTTTTTATTTAGAAATATATTAAAATAATATTTTTATTTTTTAAAAAATATTTTTAATATTAGCATATTAAAACAATAAAAAAATAATTTTAAACCAAAAAAATTTAAATTTAGCCAATCCTTTTTTGGAACACAATACTAAACAAGGGCAAATAATATATTTAATATTGTGGTAATTTTTAAAATATTTGTTGTTTGAAAATATATTAAAATAATATATTTTTTATTTTTTAAAATTTATTTTTAACATTAATATATTAAAATCATCTTAAAACAAAAAAAAACAATTTAATTTAAAGTAAATAAGTAATTTTTTTTAAAAAACTAAATGCTTTTGAACATACTCCAAGTTGCCAGCTTCTTTCCCGCCACGTCTCCTGTATAAGCATTATGAATTCATTTCACAACTCTATCCGCTCATAGTCTCATAACCGATCTCTCTGTCTTGATACTTCATTTGAATTCAAAAATCAATTTCTCGCTTTACCGCCAAACCTAGGACTTCAATCAATCCAATTAGGTTTTCATCCGTCCTCTTCGAGACCTCAAAATCACTGGCACGATCAAATGAAGTTGAAGATCAACAAAGCGTGCGATCTCAGCTCCATTTCGGTCCTTCCTCCTCAATCAAGGTTCGATTTAACTATCACGACTCGCTTCTGTTTGATTCTTTTAAGATTCTCTAAAACCATAGAAATTGAGTTTCTGTTTTGACATGGTCTAGCTTAGCTTAGCTTTTCAGATTTCAAAAATTGAACAACAGAAACAGCGATGTGACTTTGTTTTCTTTTCTTAGATATTCCTCTGTTTTCGCCGTATCCAAACAGAAGGAATCAATTGTTTGATTTCGTTTTCCAGTTCAATTGTTTTGCTCGTATTTAAATGATCTGAAGGAGATTAGCTGCTTTTGATATCTCTGTGAGATCTGTTTGGATGCTGAGAAAATGTAAACAGAGGAAATCCAAAAACAGCTGCTTAACTTCGTTAATCTCGTTCTTCTTTTTATTTTTCTCACAGAGAGAAACTTCAATATTTTTCTTCTTCGCCTGTGTGTCTAGCCTTAATTTTATACCGATCTTAAAGACCTATTCTATTTGTTGCGTAGAAAAACTGGAGAAGATGAGAATATATGTTTATGTATTGTTAAGAATTTCATTACGTCAGTTAATTAGGTGATTTTTGAATAGGATATGAGAGAAGGTATTTAACGATGTTTTCATTGTTTTGATAAAAAAAAAAATCTAACTAATTGTACTGTTTGTTCTTTTTTCTGATACAAAGGAGATCAAGTTCTATACCTGTTGGACCACAACAAGCATCACAGATTCGATCACAACAATCACAGCAGTCATTTTCACAGGGGTTTTCATCTCAGCATGGCATGTTTTCTCAGATCTCTCAGACTTCTCTTGATGAAGCTCTGACAAATGATCAGGTTGATTCTCATTTCTGATTTCGATTTTATTTGTTTTATGAAAACATGGAGCGTTAGAATAATACTAAATTAGAATTCTGTGAATTTTGTTAAATTGTTTTCTAGAAATTCAAATATTTGTCCCATTACATTTTATAGTTTTACCAGTGTTAACCTCAATTGAGTCGAGGTTCTTGGTTATGGAAATGGCTAATGTGTGATTTTATATCATTTTATTTCCGAATCTGTTATGAGAGGAGATGAGCCTGAATTATAGAAGCTTTTGGATTTTGAAATTGTGAATCTTAAGGGAGATTTGTTAGGTCAATCAAGCACATTTCTTACTGTTCTTCTGTTATCATGAAAACAATCGTAATTTACCACCATAGGTGATTTGCTGTCAAACTGGCGATCATTTCATTTCTGATAGATATGACAATTATAAGCTGTGAAGATCTAGTTCCTTTAGCTGTTTTGTTGTTCCATGCTCAATGACTATTTTTATACCTAGGCTTGACCTTGTCCTAAGGGTCCTTCCATCTGTTATCCACTCATTTTGCAAAAATGTGACCTGCTGTGCCGGGAGAGGTACGCAGTCACTCAACCATAGGGAGAGGCTCTTATCTGAATACATAGTATGTTTAGATTCGAGGGGTGAGAACCTCCTTCAAAGTGTGTGTTTTGCCCCTTTGGAAACTTCGTTTTCTGATTCCTTTCCTGGGAATAGTTGCCTGGTCCGAACCCCTTTGTAGCTCTTCTTTGCCAAACCTTCGATGGAATAGTGTCTCATGTAATGGCCTTGGACTGTGATGGCATTTGTCAGACAATGTTCTGTGAGTTACTTGTTTATTGTGTATAAAATACAATTGAATATGTGTTCATCATTCCACTTTGTTTCCTTTGTTTTTTGTTCATTTGTTATACAGAGATTCAGTTCACAGGAGCGAGAGAACTCTGTGAAGAAGCCATCTTGCTTACCAGTAGTTAGCTATAGACGTGAAGATAGCCAATTACCAATATCTAGATCGTCTTCCAATCTAATACGCAATTGGAGTGCTGCTCCTGTTCCAGATCATAAATGTAAGTTTCATATGGAGTGAAACAAACTATCAGAAAAGTCTAGTAATTCAACTCTCCCATTCAAGATCTATAAGCAGATCAATTAAGTTCATATTCTTGCATGCATGAATTCTTCATTATGTGGAGTACTAAATTCTTTATTTAACTAAGCAGATCAGATAAATGAAGAACTTCATCACCGGATTGGAATGATGGAAACCTCCTTAACCAAGTTTGGAATGATCTTGGATTCTGTTCAGAGCGATCTTATGCAAGTAAAGAAGGGAATAAAAGAAGTATCACTGGAGAGTGAGTAATATAAACTTTTAACATTTTGGAAATTAGGAGCTTGTGAGAAAACAATTTGGTGGAATCACGACTTAGGATTGTTGTAAAAACCAACTTGGAAATCTAAATTGTTATATCTCCTTCCCTTTAAGTTGAATGGAGCTTGGTAATCTCTTGACTTGTTTGTCAAATAACTTAAATTGATATATGTCCCTTAGGGGTATGCACTTGAATTTCAACTGATATAACCATCCTCATGTTGTTCTGTTTACTCTTGTCTTGTCTGGTAGGATTTGGATTAGAACTAAGATATTTAATCTCATTGCACTCAATGTCAAGGTTTTTTAATGTAATTTTTTAAAGTTGGTTTGTCTTCTCAATTTCCTTCAGCGGAAGGCATGCTACAGAAGTTGATTGTCCTTGACACCTCACTGAAGCTAACGGTAACACTGCAACAGACACTTATTTACAACTCTTTTGACTTTAAGCATTAGCAGCCCAATTTTTTGTGTCAATTCAACACTTTTAAACATTTCCGAGATAATGTAAACCAGAATACGGGACAAGAAGATGTCAAATTCAGCCTTGAGGGGAGCCTGAAATCTTTATCAGAACAACTAAGCAAGGATAGATATCAAGATAATTTGCAGCAGATATTCTTGGTGCTTTCTACCTTACCAAAGCAGATGGAAATGTTTCTGTACAAACTACAAAATGAGCTATGCACAACCTTCACCAAAGAAATTCAGGCACGTATAGTGTTGCAGCAGCAAAGCTAGAACACCTGCAAGAATTCGGAATTTAATATAAAGCTGCATTCTATTTCTTTGCTCAATATCAATAATACTGAAAAGTCAAGTCTTCTTAGAAGTTTTTGATTATTTACTTATTTCCTGTTTTAAATACTCAATTATGCCTATCAGCCTTCGCTTGTTAATTCCTTTTCACTTCATGATTTCTATACATTTAGGCAATGGCTTGCAGCGTGAAGACCCCCCTCGACCAAAAAAGTCCATCAATCACTGTAGTTCTGCCAAAGGTCTTTACTCTTTGAAGAAAATTCAGGGTATCTTCTCCGAGAAATTACCAATTGTGATCGTGATTTCTTAGAAAACCTTGTCTCTATTCAAATTTGCAGGTTACCGGGAATCATGTCACTCCACCGAGAAGGACAGAGCCAGTAAAGAAGTATGCAAAGATCTAGTTTTCCTTTATCCAGCTTGGCTTCGTGCTCTCACTGATTCTGTATTGTTCTATGTTTGTTGATTCCAAGTGCCGCGCATAAAACATTTGAAACCATGAGTGCATCCATGTGTGCGAAAGAGTGAGAGAAAAGAAGCGCATGGCAGTTCCATACGATGTCGTTGGCATCCTTTGCTTGGATTTGATTAAATGCCTTGGTTTTTTATTGTGTGTGTGTGTGTGTATCTTCTGGTTGATATATATTGGTTCCTTAGTTCTTAAACGTAATTTTAATACATTCCATCAAAACTAAGAACTCTGAACGGTTTCTCTTGATTCCAGTCCAGCTTTGCCTCCAAAGGTTTCTGTGCATGCAAAAATAGTTCCAAAGATGGAAACAGGAGGTTGGAAGTCTGTAAAGGTGGAACAACGCTCATTTACGCGAGCGGCATCCCTCAGGGAGCAGAAACGCAACAAAGTTTCTTCAGATCAACAGGTAGTTGTTAGTGTGCATATTGTTTTGGTCTTCCCAGTATTGCAAGTGAAACACGCTTTCTAGTTCGGATTTGGTGTATATGCTGGCACTTCCTGGTTGATTGGCATGATAAAAATAGCTGAGCAAGTTATATCACTTCAAAAATGGGGAAAAACATGAATGATGCGTTTCATGGAAAAATTTCTGCTTACTGATCCGAAGAAAATTTTCATCTAATATTCAAGGTCAATTTAAATTATTGATCCACGTTGCAGGAAAAACAAAGTAGAGTTATCATTGATTCAGATGAGGAGATTGAGGGAGGTTTTTCTTGCTTGATTGATGTCAAGGAAACAGGTACTCCATGCAAGAAAATTTTCAGGATTGATTTATACTGTTCGTTACTCTTTGCATTAGTCACATGAGAGGTGCACATCATAGCTGCATATGATATATTTAGAACTTAAAAGCCTTTTAGAAGAAGTCTAGCGGTTGCTCACACACAGGCACTTTAGAACAGCTATTAGATCTACTATCATTGCTCTAAATGTTACCTGTTTCCCTGTTCAAGGCATCAGAAACCCCATATTGGATGTGTCGAAGGAAGAGACTGCAAGAATTTTGAGAAAAGCTAGGAGGCAAAAGAGAAAATACTGTAATCCTATCATTATTAATTGAAGGTATACTTGCGCGTTTGTATTTGCTTTATTCCAAGCACACACACTTCCAGTTGTTGCTGATCTTAATCTTCATTGTTAATTAAAATCCTTGCTGTTCCTTTTAAGATATCTTCCATATTGAAGTGCTGGAACTAGAATACAAAATGAACTTGCCTAAAAGGGAATACAGAGTTAGTTCGTAGATTTCCTAAATGAATGGCTCCAAGCACGTGTCTTTTATATTGGCGATGCGTCGTCAGACTCAGAAGTTTAAGCTAGAATTATTTTTCATGAAGTAGCTAGGCAAGACACAAGGTCTCCAGTGCCACTGTACTGCGGATAAATATTTTTGGTTAACGAGTCCAATAGTTTTGATTTCTCATGTCCCGAAGAGTCAGAAGTTGCCAAGGAATTATTGCTGAAGACCCACCACCACATAGCTGTTCCAGATCAGTCGTATTTTACTACGATCACCATTGGTTCAGTGCATTTTTGCTTCTGTCTACCGTCTCTTAACAACCTTGTCGCCCGCGTGTTTTTATCAGTTGCATGTGCAGCATTAATCCGGAGAAAAATAAAAATCCATATGCTTCCAATAAAGGAAAGTAAAATAATGCACTTTGTAGGACTACGGATCAAGTTACATCATTGCAATCATACTTGAAAAGGGAATTAGTAACCAAATTGGAAGGGGAAAAAAAGCGAAAAGAGAAAGAAGAATAGAGGCTGTGAGTTGGGATGCCCTGTTGCCGCGCATCTGCTCGTATATAGAATTGGGTCTGTCTACAATGGGTTTTGTGTGTTATTTCGTGGCTTGGCAATTCAATGTCCATGGACTCTACAGCACAGGATGTTGCTAGATGCCTCTGTACGGCCTATGACATTTATGAAAAGGTCAATACCTAAATGGGTCTATAATGTCTCTCTCTCTCTCTCTCTCTATCTCTTCGGATAAGTATGCCCCCTTTTTGTAGAACAACGATTTTTGTTATTGGTTAATTTATTTCGTTTTTTTTTTTTTGTAATATTCTTACTAGGAAGGGATCGGATGGGGTGGTCAATCATGTTGTTGATGGAGATTATCAAACCATGAGCACGGTACACAATGTCTTATATAAATTCATATTATTTATTAATTTAATACTATAATATCTGTCTTAAAAAAACCTGCGCATTAAGTGCCTACACCACTGTTCTTTGCCGTAATTTTATAAGTGTATTTGTAATTATTTTTTAAAATATTTTTTATTTAAAAATATATTAAAATAATATATATTTTTATTTTTTAAAAATTATTTTTATATTATCACATCAAAATGATATGAAAATATTAAAAAAATATTAATTTAAAATAAATAAAAAAATTAAAATACTTTTAAAATATAAAAACAAATAGATTACACACTTATATCGTAAAGGCAGCGTCCCTGAGAGGCCACCAGATACGATTCTTCAAAGGGCTGCTTGCAAGGGCAGCTCCTGTGGAATAAAATAATGGGTGAGCATGCGCTGTATTATATGTTTCTAATTCTCAAAGGCTATTGCTACCTTGTCTTGTTAGGGAATCAAAACATTAGAAAATGTCTCTGGTCTTGCAAGTCTCTTTCTTTAATGATAATATCGATGTCGTGAGTGAGTGAGCATCTAGCAAAGCACCAAGCTGCTAACTATTATAGGATGGTAGATCTTCTGGGTGATTTCAAGTTCATCTTAAGATGTATGGAAAGAAAGAAGCTCTAACTAAAAATATTTAAAAAAAAAAAAATTCTTTTTCATCAACACCGTCTACCAATCTTTTGACGTCCAACACAAGAATAATATCAAGCTAAAAACAAATATAAAACAATTAAATTATCCAATACCCATTAGAATCTTTCATCAAATCTTAGACAAAGATTACAAAAAAAATGAAATCTCACGTGGTTAGAACGGTAGAACAAGTTCAACATCACCTACAGTGTGATCATGCATGAAGGTTCAAACTTTATTTAATCATATTGAAGCTACTATTTAGAGATAACATTAAAGAAAGAAGCGGATGAAATGGTGAGTGAATCAAGAGGGAGGCATAAGAATGTTTTTTTTTTGGGGGGGGGGGAGGGAATACTAAGAAAGAGTTAAATTCATTTTGTATTCTGTCTTTTATTTAAATACAGTAGTATTGATAAAGAAAAAAAATAATGTTTGTGGTTGTTAAGTGAGAATTGAATTCGGTAAGATTTGTGAGTTTCGTAAGAAACCAACATTCTCAAGTTTTATCATATTTATTTCACTAAAAAATATGCCTTTTGTATTGATTTTAATTTTATTTCCATTTAAGTGTCAGTACAATTTAATTTAAATTAAATATATAGCAACAAAATAACTTTCCTGCGTCGAGTAACATCACCCAGAAGATCTACCATATATAATTTTGTTCTCTCTGTGTTTTTTCTTTGATGGTGAGTTGATATGATGAGGATAAGGAACGCAATTGTTTTGTTTTTTTTTCCTTGTATATATATCACAAAGGAATTCAATTGTTAATCACTGGAAGCGTCATGATTCCTCCAACCCCTAACTTGGCCAATTAATAATCATTTATTTTAATTATCTAGTAGGTTCTTCAGTGATAAGAGTTTGGGATAAAAAGATTTGTTTTCCTTATGATTTCAGGTTCGAGCCTTGTGGTTACTAATATGATAGTCATTAGAGGTTTACATGGTCGTTAGATTCAAGGCCCGTGGGATTAGTCGATATGCGTATAAATTGGTTTGAACACGCACGTTAATAAAAAAAATTATTTATTTCGTTTCACAGATTTCATTATTTTCTCGAGTGTAATAAGAGCTTGTTTACAATATTTAGATATTATTTGAAAATATAGTATGGTAATTTTTTAAAGTATTTTTTATTTTGAAATGTATTAAAATAATATTTTTTATCTTTTTAAAAATTATTTTTAATATTAAAACATCAAAATTTTTATAAAAACACACAAAACAAAAACAACGCTCTCCGAGTCATTGGCTGGAATTGCTTTTGAGACATTGGGTGTTCAAAAGAGGGAGCATCCAATGGCTAAAGGGTGTGGTTGGAGTGGGAAAAGCCAATATTCTAGTATGACAAAATCGACCCACCCACTTTGATTAGATAAAGAAGTTTACTGGCTACTGTCCGGTAAGTGGCACCGGTGAGGTTTTATCTCAGAATCAGGTGGATGATTGGCCTAATCAAGTACCAAGCATCTTCTAGATAAACACTTCACCTTAAAATAGACTCCGAATCATTAGTAATTTAGTAGAAGAGATCTGTCCCTTCAGTATTATTAATGTCAGCCTTGGCCGTCTCGTGTAAGATAGACGACATCAACTGTTTATCCTTCCATGGCAGCCACCAATCCATCGAGTGCACATAAAACCTAGCTTAATGTTTATTATTTTAAAAAAAATGTATCTAACGACCTAATAAATCCTTACCTGACACCTCCATCTCAACGACCTAGTGCCAGACATTGGGGTAGGTTTTGTTTGATAGGAAAACAAGATAGCTTAAAATAAACCATATATATATAAAAATGTTGTTTGTGGTTCACGGGGTAAAAGATTATTATGGAAAAATTATTAATAATCTTGGATGATCAGAATTTCTTTATGTTCTTTATAGTTTCTCTCTTATTGAAATATTTATTTATAATTGTTTTAGATTCTTCTCAATATATATATATATATATATATATATATATATATATATATATATATAGCATCCCTTCTCTTATTTTTATTATAATGATTTCATTTAGGTTTGTTTGTTTTTATATTTTAAAATTATTTAAAAAAAATATTTATATTTTTTAATTAATATTTTTTATGTTTTGAGATTATTTTGATATAATAATATTAAAAATAATTTTTAAAAAATAAAAAAATATATTATTTTAATACATCAAAAATATTTTAAAAAATAATTATTACTACATTCCGAAACATTTAAAAATATATTATGTTGTGGGATCCTTCCTCTGTGCATCTGCATCTCCTTCCAGACCCTCCTCTGCCGATCGTGTCAATAATCTGGGGTATCTTTAAGGACAAGCGAGCTGCCATAGTAGCAGCATGCATAAACTTGATTAACTCTCAAGCTATACAAGCTTGATTACATGTTCATGCCTGTGGTCCACCTCTGTGGCGGCACCACCACCACTTTAATCCTCTCCCTTCAAGACAAAAACATCATCAATGGCTAGTGGAAAATCCCATATCTTGATTCGAACTCAACTGGCAACTTTATTATTAGTAAATGGAGGAGTTAGGCTAAGTTATCTATATAGAAGGAATTTGAGTCGAAATATCTTCTTCTTCGCTGTTGTCAAATCCCACCATTAAAGGAAGTATCATCGAAACATCAATGCAGAAGTGCATGTAGTGACGAGACATCGATGGACATGGTAAAGAGGCAAGAGCTGCCTTTGTCTCATATGGGCCTTCATTACAAAACATCACTGTTAGAGCTGGTGAGCTGTGGTCCCAGCTGATATAATCTAGTAGGACCCTATGCTGAACTGTGATTTTAGGCCCAACTGCTCCCCTCGCGTTCTTTATGGACAGAAACTTTGGTATCCTTCGTGGCACTCTGGCATTCTTCCTCTGAGCCCAGGCAACTGGTAACCGCCAGTACCTTCTTGTCCTGTTCAACAGTAAACTATGGGTGTCACACCTAATACAAACAGAAACCTTTTGGTTTGGTTGATGTAGTATTTCTTTTTTCTTTTTTTTCAACTATCCGATTAGGAGGCCCGCCCTTACTGGCTCAATTTCTTTCTAATATAAAACAGCATTCAAGTAATATTTAAAAATAAAAATAATTAGTATACAGATGGAGAATTAAAAATGATTTGGAAAAAAAACCCAACTGAATATGGGTTAATATTCAAAATCAGTGATTCAAGTTGTACAACTGAGATTAACTTGTAGAAGAAAAATACGAAAAATCATAAAATAGAATTTCCAATCATAAAAAAAAAAACAAAAAAAAAACAAGGTAAATAAATTGAGAGAATGATAAAAAAAATACCAATCAAAAGAATGAAAACTAAAATTAAAAAAAATAATAAGAAAATAGCAATTAAAAAAAAATCATTTGGATATAAAAATGAAATGAAATAAATTGCTCATAGAAAAAATTGAAAAAAAAAACTTGAAAAAACATTAAAATCAATAAAAATAACAATCAAAATAAATGATACCAAAAGTAAGATAAATACAAATTGGTAAATACAATTAAAATTTAGAAAGTCAAGTGCAAATCCCGAGATTATGAGAAATAAAAAAAAATAGTTTATCGTATACTAAATCACTGTGAATATTACCACACACGCCATCCCATCAGCTACACCATTACTGAATGCTTTATAAGGCATGACAATTGGATGTTTTGGTCACCATAAGATGTTTCATGTGCTGAATGGCACAGGGGACGTGAAACATATGCGTCAATAATTTTTTTAATAATATTTTTTATTTGTTAAATTACTAAACAGCCTTAAAGATACTTAAATATAAAAAAAAAACATATTAAAAAGATGAAAACAACCTCTCAAACTAGCCTTAAATTTTTTTATTTCAAGGTTAAATTTATCTTAACTGTACTAAAAATATGAAAAAATGAAAAAACTTTTCTTTTCAAGTTCAATATTTCCCGGCTTTTTAAGAGTATTAACATCGGTTTACCGTGTAAAAAAATGAAAAAGGATAAAAAAGTCCCAGACAAATGGTCTATATTGTTTTTTACTTTAAAGGCAACAAAGTAAGTTGACTGTGAAAAATAAAATATTCAGATCAATTTACCCCAACCAAGTTGCTCATGACCTAGGAAAAAAAAAGATTTCACCCTTCGTAGCTAGATCATTGGTGTTTATAAAGGTGTTTATAAAGATGTTTGGAATTGCATTTCAGAAGTGTTTTTAAAAATTTAAATTTTTTTTTACTTGAAATTAATATGTTTTTTATATATTTTTATATTATTTTGATGTGTTAATATCAAAAATAATTTTAAAAAAATAAAAAAAAATATTATTTTAATGTATTTTAGAATGAAAAACACTTTGAAAAACAACCAATAACACACTCTCGAATACGCTCTTATATCTCTTTTATGATTTTTTTTTAAGATATATATTTTTAGGAAAATTTCCGTGAAGTTGATGATTTTTCTTTACATCTAAACTCAAGACAGGAGTGCAGAAAACAAATCCGAATCAACAAATGAAGAAAAAATTACTTGTTTGAGGTGGATCTTAAGGTTCTTCTCTCTCTTTTTTAAAAGAAAAAACACAAAAAAAGGTGTTCAATGATTCTCGAGAAAGGAAGGCATGCTTCCAAACTAGAAGATAACAGAGGAAGGTATACTGTAGAATCATTCTGGATTTCTTCACGCACTGGCATAGATGATCAGGGGAGCACGTAAACGTAACAGGAGCATGGCTTTTGGTCAAAAGTTTATGTGGGCTATAACATATTAATTATTTATTAAATTAATAAGACAAATTCAGGCGGAAATAGAAAATTGAAGGTGATCTTTTTATGCAGAATATTTGAATCCAGAACAAAACCACCATCATTAACAGTTGACAGAAGTTTTTTGAGTAAAAAACAAGCATCGATCTCACCCGTAAACCCTAGCCAGTGCCATCATTATATTTTACCTAGCTAGCCACACCATTATACAATATATAATTCCTGCTCTGAAATGTAACAAACACTACTCCACCATCGCTCGACGTTCGAGAGAGAGAGATCAAGGATGGGACTTTCTTGCATGCAAGATCTCCAAAAAAAAAAAAAAAAAACAAAACAAAACATTTGGTTTATATAATTAGGGCATTATGAGAGAGCCAGAAATATTTTTTTAAAAAAGACAATTTCTTAAGTTTTTTGCCCTTGATCTTGATCTTGCACCTTCAATGAAAAAGTCAAGTGAAGAGCCAAAATAGCTTTTCAGTTAGCGAAAAATCATTCTCACATATCCATCAAAAAGCTAAAAATAATATTACTTATTTAATCAATTAAACTTTTTTGAATAACTTTTATTAAAAAGTTAAAATATTAAAATATTTACACTATTTAAAAAATCATATTAACAATTTGAATTTTCTAAATAGCTTATGATGCTTAAACCTTGGAATTTTAATTGATTAATATAATACAATATCGTGGGATCTTATTGGTTTCAACAATGTAAGTTGTTGACATGGATCACGCGATAAATAAATAAATAAATAAATAATGTTAAAATGAAAATATTAGAGCAGTATGACATTTATTAGAAGAGCTATAAAACAATTACTAAAATTATTATTATATTGTTATACAGAGTCTACATACAAATTGTTTTTATTTATTTATTGGATTAAAAAAATACATAGTTTTGGTTTACATAAACTCTTTTAATTTATTTACTCGTTTGATTCTTCATGCTATGCTATGGGACGAAGTATTTTTTTCTCAACATAAAAAAAAGTGTGGATGTTGTTAACATTTTTAATCAATAAGAAAATTTTTAATTATAAATAATTTTTTTTTACACATGAGTACAATAAAATAAATTGAAATTTATATATGTTAATTGATGATAACAAATATGTTAATTCTAACTAAGAATTAAGTTGAGAAGCTATGATAAAAATATTATTTATTAAAAGAAAATTATCAAATATTTATTTCAATTTGCAATTAGGTTTTTAAAGTTTTAATTAATAAAATTAAATTAAATTTTATCAAATTGATCATTAAACTTATATTTAACATCTCAAGAATCTCATATAAAGCCAACCAAAATTAAACATCAAGTCCAATTTCAAATTAATTTAATGTAAAAGAATTAAATAAAAATAAAAAGTCAAGGAACAAAAAAATTAAAAAGAAAAGAAAAATAATTATTACAACTTATAGTGGATTGTATTTGTTTTTCTAATTTGCATTTTTATTTTTTTATCTCGCATATTTATGATTATAAACAACATTTCATGGTTTATTGAGGGTCTATTTTGCATTTTTTTTTAATATCGTATTATCTTATTCTTAATTATAAACAACATTTCATGATTTATTGAGAGTCAATTTTACAAAACTAAACTATAATTATTGAAAGGGAAAAAATATATTAAAGAAACAAATACAAAAAGATACAAATAATATATATATTATAAATACATTAACTAATCTCAATAACTTTGTTTTTATGGATAAAAAAGGTTGTTTAAGGAATTGTAATATTATTTTTTAAAGTGTTTTTTTTTTTAAAATATATTAAAATAATATTTTTTATTTTTAAAAAATATTGATAATATTAGTACATTAAAAAAATTAAAAAAACAAAAAATAATTAAATAATTTTTTTAATGAAACGCATTCCAAACAGTGCCAAAAAAATGCTGTAAAAAAATTCCATTTTGAGATTTTATTTTCCTTTTATTTTGTCCATTACTTAACAAAGTTACAAACCTCTCCCTATACTCCATTCTCATTTTTTCCAGCACCCAGTCACCATACCAATACCATGGGCATACTCACACATACTCTCTCTCTCTCTCTCTCTCTCTCTAATACCAAAAAGTAAAGACATGACAACCTCTCTCTAGCATTTTCTCTGCTACCTTGGAAAGTGCAAAGAGAGAGAAAGGCCGAAAAAGTTTATTCTAGAGAGAGAGAAAGTGAAAGATTGCGACTTTGATGATTGTTGAGCGTGGAGGGAGTGGTGCAGCGGAGAAAAAATGGAGAGGGAGACAATAGCGAAAGCATTTCTTGAATACAAAGCTCCCTCTTTCTCTTTGAGGCAGGCATCAGTATCAATCCAAAACCAAACTGTCACGTATTCTCCTTCTCCTTCTTCTACCAAAAACATTGCAAAGCTTTCAGCTTTCTATCACACCTCCGCGTCTACTTTTTCTCAGTCTTTATTGCCTGCCCATATGACACAATTTTTATTTTCCACTCAAAATTATAATCGGTAGGTGGGTGCCAGATAAGAATTTTATACCCCTCTCCTTTTAGTTGTCGAAAGATAGTTACCCCCTCAGGGAGAGACGAAAAAAGAAATTTTTTTCTTGATCTGGATTTTCTTTGTTTATTGCTGAATTGGACAGAATTGACTGGCTGCTCTGAGGTTTTAATAGAATTCGAGGAATCTTGACTTGGATGTCGATGGAGAGATTGGCTTTGTGGTTTTCACTGTGAATTGGAGAGAATTGAGGTTCCATGTTGGTGTTTCAAGGATTGGAGATATGACTTTGAAGGGGATAAGTCATGGAGCTCTTGATCAGTTAATGCATAATTGGCCGTTGTGGAGCTGAGTCTTTTTGCATACTTCAAGGCAAGCTTGCTTGGATTTAGATAATCTTTTTTTTTTCCGAGTAAAAGTTTGAAGGTGAATTCTTGAGCTGTGATCCACCTCGCGTGCTTTTTATGTGATTGGTCATTTCGTTGAAGGAAAGACCAAAGTTTGAGACTTCAGGCGCTGGTTAAGGACTTGATACCTTGTCAAGCGAAGAAAGTTTTAACAAGCTTAAACTTGACTCTTCTGGAAGCCTTTTGAGCTGTTGAAATTAGAATTTTTGTCCGTTATATTCTGGCTGTTTACACGGTATCTGGCTGCATTGTTGTTCTTCTTGGCTTTATCGAATCTTAGGTAATTGTTCTATGCATTCCATTTCTTTGTTTTGTATAAATTTATATGCAATATGTGCCGGATACTGAATCTGCTATATTTTTTAGTTTTTCGGGCAGATGTCAAGTCAGTTGATTATTAGCTTGATCTTGTATCTAAATCATTTGTGGATGATCATGAAGATTAAAATAAAAGAAATATAATACTCTGAGTAAAGTTTTGCTTCTGCATGACTGACGATCAATGATAGTGTTATGAGAGGTTGCAGAATTTCTGTTTCAGAACGCTTGTGAACATCTATGGCCTTATGTTTGCTGATAAAATCTGTCTCTATCTTTATCTCATTTTTCTTGTTCCCTAGTCAATTGTTTATTCGTTAACATGCTTTCTTGTTTGAAAACTGAGAAGGTAGTTTAATGCTGAAGAGGTTGAAACAAGAAGCTATTTCATAGTCTACCCCATGTTTCATTAAAATCTTTTTTCCACTAGGTGTTTCAGGCATGGTTTTCTTTGCTGTCACAAACTTCAAGGAATAGTGTATCAAAACTGTCCACCCACTGGCTCACCTGTAAAAAAATATTTTTGCCGTCTCCTATTTTCTGATCTGATGATGCAATTCTAGAAATCATCACTGCTGCTTTCTATCACTAAGCAGTGGTTTTAGAGGGTAATCATCACCATCACATGTGCAATATTATAGATGCATGATGCCATACCATATTTACTACCACTTCATTCTTTCATTCTGCTTTGCATTCATTTCCACGATGCTCATTGTCATGTGAGTTTATATATGAGTTTTTGAATTGGAAACAATTCTGGTTGATACTCACTCATTCCCTTTCACAAATGTATCAGATATCAAGTAGCAATTCCTGTGAGCAAATTTGGATTACAGTCAAAGAACTAGCCATTCACCATGGCAAAAAAATCACAGAGGCACCCTGTACGATATGAAAGAGAACAATCAGGCTGCATGTGGGGTTTAATTACTATGTTTGACTTCCGCCATGGTCGTTCAACGCAGAAGCTAATTTCAGATAGGAGGCGGGGGACCAGGCATGCTGTTGGTAAGAACTTTCTTTGAGATGCAGATGAATCTGAATAGTTAGCAAACACATGGATGCATGTAGGCACACAAATATATCTACTGAATCTTTTTTGAGTAGAAGGGATGGGTTTGTGCATGCAACATGCACACACTTTTCTTCAGAGTTCTGTTGCTAACAAATTTCCTTGAATCGAAGTGTATTTGGGAAGTATCAAACGTTGGTTGTATCTGTAGTGTGTTTGAATGATTGTCTTCTTGTTAAACTTGTTGATCTGGTTGGCCTTAGCATTGGTCATTGGTCAAAGATAAATTTGTAGTACTCTTGCTTTGAGCTCATGAATTCGCAATGCATTACAAATCGGTGAATTTCTCTTTTCTTTTGCAGGTACTGGAACTCCGAAGAATAAGGTTGACAATCTTAGTGAAAATTGTCAAGGCATGATCGTAAGTTTTGTCAACTTGTGCGTCCAAACTAAATGTCTTTCAAAATTTGCTTGATATTTGCAAGGTTCCTTACAACCGAACCTGTTTTAAGATGGGTTGAACTATCTGTACATTACTTGATTTTTCCTATTTTAAATATATCAGGATGGTGAGGAGAGCAGAAAAGTAACAGATGATACCAGTAAGCTGAGTGTGAAAAAGCTCATTGAAGAAGAAATGTTCGGTGAGCAAGACATAAAGAAGGAAATAAACAATCCTGGAGTAGAACCAAAACAGTCTAATTCAGAAAATGGAGACCACAGAAGAAGAAAAAGTCGTACAAAAAGTTTTGATATACACATAGATGATCATAATGTTTCTGAAAGCTTGGAATCTGAACGGCCTTGCCTTCATAATTTAGAGAAGCAAACTACAGGTAGTCTTGACATAGGTGAAATAATGGAAGACTTCTGCCGCCAGATCCATCAGAAAAGCTTTGGTAATGTAGAGCGTGACCAGCTTGATGAAGTTCACCATCAGCTGAACCAGAAGAATCCTGAATTTGAAGAGAAATTGAGTGAGGCAATAAAACTCATAAATGAGAAACTTATTAACTGGAAACACGTTGCTGAAGATGGGGAATTCCACCCATCCAAAGAACTGAGGGATGCACTTCAGATTCTAGTTTCTGATGAGGAATTGTTTCCAAAACTCTTACAAGGTCCAAAGTCCATAATGGTGAAGCATGTTCAAAGCTTGTGGAATGCTCAGGTAGAGAAAGATGAAGAGTCCAAGTCACTTCCAGGATTGAACTCTTTGGAACAGGGGCTTCATGGCTTCAGACATTCTGATGAGGCTATCCATGGTAAGCAGCACAAATTTTTCAGAAGAAAGACCAAATCTCTGGAAAAGAACCCATCAAAGGAAAACAAGGCATCTCAAGCTTCAAATAGAATTGTTATATTAAAGCCTGGCCCGACAAGCTTGCTACCACCTAAAAATGAAAGCATCATTGGCTCGTCGCGAAAATCTCAATTCACCATTGGAGATAAGGTTCCGAATGAGAGATTTGGTTCCAACTTTTCTCTGACTGAAATTAAAAGAAAGTTGAAAAATGCAATGGGAAAGGAAAGGCAGGATACCTCTACTGATGGGACTTCAAAGAAATTTGCTAACAAACAACAGGCTGTGGGAAATAGTGAGAAAGGATCCAAGGAGAACCTTGGAAGGAGTTCTCCAAGTAAAGACCACTTCTTTATTGAAAAAATTGCTAGACCTCCCGTGGTTGGCAAAATGAGAGAGAAGACTGGCAAGTTGAAAGAATATGAAATAAGCATGGAATGTGAGGCCGCTATTTATCCCAAGCATAGGGCATCTAACATCTACATTGAGGCCAAGAAACATCTTTCTGAGATGCTGAGTACTGGCCAGGGGGATGTGGATTTTTCAAGTGAACAGGTTCCAAAAACCCTCGGCAGGATTCTCTCCCTTCCTGAGTACAGTTTGTCGCCTACTGGTAGTCCTGGAAAGGATTGGGAGCAAGGCTTTCTGACAGCACAGATGAGATTTTCTGCCAATGACAAATTCCAGAAACACGAAACCAATGTCAGCCATTTAGGTCGAATAGCATTAAACTCAGAGCCTCGGTCATCTGTTTCCAATGACAGCACCGATTGTATAGAACAAGCTTCTTCAAACCCAAATGCAAGTGCCTCAAATGAACTTCATGATAAGGAAGACAAAACCTTGTGCTCTGTTGGAGATGAGATGCCTTCTGAAGGTAGTGTTTCTTTATGGTAGGACATGGATAAATATATCACTGTGCTGATAATTTTTCCTAATATTGGCCTTAACGTTTCTGCAGGTGAGGCAGAGGTTGTAAAGGAAACTGAAACTGCAATTGATGAAGAGAGTGATGTCTTAGATACTCTATTTGAACCAAGTAAATCTCCTCTTGATGGAGATGGCCGAAATGGTGATATGTCTGAAGTTTGTGATAAAAAGGAAAATTCAGAATGCTTGGAACATGTAATTTTACTGGTTGCCTATCATTTCCAGTTCTTCATCACATATCTTGACATTTTATCCTAATGATTTTACTTTTCTTTCTCAGGACTCTGAAGAACAACCCCCAACTTCTCCATTAACATCTCCATCCACCTCTTCAAACACCAAAAAACTTGACTGTCTAGAGGGTCCTTCTGAGATACCAGAGCGGCCTAGTCCTATATCTGTTCTTGAGCCTCTTTTCACGGAGGAAGATGTGAGCCCAGCAAGCAGCAGATTTGAACCTGGTAGGTCTTTATAAGAAAAAGGTCAATAACTTTCAGCATTTGTTTAGTACTTCTTATCACGTGGTTTTCAAGCTAATCTTTAGTTCATCTCTTATCTATCAGTTGAACTAACAGTGCAACCCTTGAGAATTCAATTTGAAGAACATGAATCTTCAGCTGCAGATCGAATCCCTCTTAAAGCTTCTTTAGATGACAAGGAATCGGTATTTGAGTATGTAAAAGCAGTGGTTCAAGCTTCTGGCATGAAGTGGGATGAATTTTATATGAGGTCACATTCTTCAGAACAGCTTCTTGACCAATCAATATTTTTTGAGGTAGAATTCTTTTCCAACCAGCTTTGTTGTGACAAGAAGCTTCTCTTTGATTCCATCAACGAAGTTCTCATGGAGGTATATGGGCGGTATTTTGGTTGCTTCTCTGGGTTATCATTTGTACAATCTAACATCCGGCCTGTCCCAGACGTGAAAAATGGCATCTATGAGGTTTGGGAAGGAGTCTCTTGGCATCTCCTCCCATTGCCAATGCCTCATACTTTGGATCAACTTGTCAAGAAAGATATGGCTAAAACTGGAACGTGGATGAACCTTCAATATGATATTGAAACTATCCTTGTTGAAATTGGTGAGGACATTTTTGAAGATTTGATGGAAGAAATCGTTTTTGGAGATCTAATGGAAGAAAATTTATTCATCCATGCAAACGAAAGTTTAGAGGGTGGAAATCAGTTGATTTCAGCTGAGTTGAAGGAAACTGAGAGCAGCATGAGCTCCTAGAAGACATTTTCATGTATTCATTTCTTGATCGACCTTGTGTCTGGATGGGAATGATAGTGAGTCATTGCTTGTGCATCAGGAGGATGAGCAGTAATGCAAACATGGAAGAGCCTTATATGGCTCCCTTGTTTGACTTGACATGGCACTTCTTTAACTTCGCTATTGAAATCATGTACATAACACTACAGCTTGGAAGCTCAACTAAACACAAATCATGAAATGAATGAACAAGGAGCCACACTACTTCATGGGCAAAACTCACAAACCCAATGTGCAAGTGTTTTTTGCTACTGTATGAAGACTAGTTTTCACTTGCAGTTTTTGCAACAAGGGCCAGATCAGTGCCCTGCACTCGTTGGGAATAGTAGTGTTCCACATTATAGAATTTGTAGAAATTTGTGTCTTATTTCTTATATTAGGCTGTGTGCATTTTTCTTCTTCTGGGACTTGTTTCATTTATTCTTCTGTTGAGTTTGTGCTGATGTTTTTTCTTTTGTATTTACAAAGCCGGGGTTGAGTTGTGACCATTTTAGTGGGGAGGGGATTTGACAGTGAGTGTTGTATGCCACAACAAGCTGTGGCTGTTGTGCTGTAAAACAATAATAAATAATACAGAGTACATACTTGATCTAGTTGATTATTGTACTTTGCTCAGGATTATCCCATCTTGAGGTCCTAGTATAATATTCCTGGTCACACATGCTAAAGAGAGATGACATTTTCTTCTTTAATCATTAACCGATGCAAACCATATTATATCAACTCTTTCCTGTCATTCTTTAGCATTCCACCAAAATTCCCAAATCTTATGGAGCATATATTTTAATCTTCCGTGCAGGAATCGCATGTTTGATGTTTCTTCTTCTTCTTCCTTCCTTGGCTTCGGGCCTTTATTTTTGTAACGTGACTGGCAGGTCCCATTAATTGACTTAAAACAATAAATCGCACTCCACCTAACTGAATAGGATTTCTGTGGGAATTTCTTCTGTTAGAGAGCCTCCAGAATACAGTGGTTAAAATGCATCATCAAGTGCACAAGAAGCCCGTGCTGTAACTTGCATGATGCCCTATAAACCATTCAAAAGGATTAGGTAACTTCAGGACTAATCAAGACGCCCATCGGGACTTCTCAGCAACCGGTTGCTATGGCCCGCTACTATAATCTAATTAGATGAGCCTCACAGCTGAGAAAGATAAATTAATGGTTTTAATTTACATTTGTTGTTCTTTCTCGGCAGCGGCATTTGTGTCTGGATGCATTAAAAGCTCTATACGCATGACCAAAGAGGTCCATCTCCTCTCAAGCCAGCAGGTAACTTTTTCTCCAGGCTTATATGATCTGTAATAATATCAGATTCTTCCATTCATAAAACCAAAGTAGTTGCTTTTCCTTGCACTTTCATCATCATGTGTAACTCACCAAATGACCTCTCACCATCATGTCCGGAGCCCTTATGAGTGCAGGCAGAATGGTACACCAACCATCAATACAAGCTGCCGAATCCAGTTACTCTCCTTGCCTAAACTGCTTTGTGGCGATAAGAAAATCAGTATAGCAAGGATAAAAGCAACTACGTCCAGATGTTGTTGGAACTTCTAAAGACGAACAAAAAATACCACTCCCCAACTGTTGTGGAGTTTTTTTTTTTGTCTGTAAAAGTGTTTTTTAAATTTTTTTCATTTAAAAACACATCAAATTATATCTTTTTAAGTGTTTTAGATTATTTTAATAGACTATTATCAAAAATTAAAATTAAAATTAAAAAAATTATTTTAATACACTTTCAAAATCTCCAACTACGACCACTAATTTTGTGCCCAAAGGCGTGCTTGCTTCCATGAACATGAGTCGCACGTTGAGCTTTCAAATTCGTGATAGAATCTCTGGATTACAGGCAGAGGATCAATAATTATCTCCAGGAGTGCTGAAGTGCTATTAAGCACATAGTGCAATTTCCACATCGACTTTGTATCCAACAAAACCAGTCAAGTCAAGCACTTCAAGCCATTTGTGCGGATGTTTAGCCTTCAGCTTAACTTTGCTTTGGGGACATCAAGTAAAGGGGGGCACTCAACTCTCCACGCGTTCATCGCCAATTCCAACTTGTTGATATATATTCCTGAACTTTGCAAATTCGGGTACCCCAAAATTCTTTAATAAAAGATTAAAAAATATATGCAAGCTAAAAAGAGATATGGATGATTCTAAATAAGCTAAAATCCCTTTGTCTCATTAGCGTGATAATTTTTTATAATTTTTTTTGAGAATTTTTTACTAAAATATTTATGTTATGATTATTCCAAAAACAAGTTTCAATTCTTAAAAAAATAATATGTTAATAATTATAATATGAGTATATTAAAAAACATAAAAATGATATAACGATCATGTATTGTCGTGATTAACTATTTGTCAGTATTATTAAACTTGGCTTGGTAGGTTAACATTGAAATTTCCAAACTCAAGTACTTGCTTGATTTTAAGTTTCAAATTAAATAATATAGGGGTTGTTTTGACGTGATTCGGTCGACTTAGTAGGACCAAAAACAACTTGAATGACCGGTAAAAACATAGTTTGGCTTAAAAAAATCAAAAATGATTTTTTAAAAAAATATATTAAAAATAAAAACATATTAAATCGACCTGGATTAATCCATCAAACCCACGGACCAGGTCATAAACTTGACTGGCACTCATCTCAATGGCACTCATCTCGTCAAATAGAACATTTTGACACCAAGTTTGTTCATTTTTTCCAACAAAATCTTACTGGCCAATATCTTCTTTTTTTTTGTTGTTTTTTTGACAACTCTCTCCTTTTTCTCAAGCTTTTTAGGAATAAAATGTGAATAAAATAAAATTTTGAACTAAACCAAATAATTTTCAAATAAAGGGATTAAAAAGAATTTATTGGAAAGAATCTAGGGCAAAATGAAGGAAAAATGTGCTAACACCATTTGTTTTTAAGTGCTCATCCCTTTATTTTTGTTTAAATTTTGGTCCCCTCATTTTTAATATTTTTCAAATAATAAAATTGGATTCTTTTTCATAAAACCAAATATCAACCTAATAGTATGATGTTTTTCAAGATCGAGGTGACTACATAAAAAGAAAATTGAAACAAATTATTAACCATAAATCCTAATCAATACAACACTGAAAAATAAAATCGAAAAAAAAAATTAATGACCAAAAGGGAAAAAAGAAGAAGAAAGAGGAGCAAAGTTGACACAATGGTTTTTTAGAAAACAAAAGGGCTATTATATTTTCTTTGTTTCAATTTTGATCTCTTTATTTTCAATCTTTTTCAAGTAATAAAATTGAATTTTTCTCTCGTGAAATCCAATATTAACCCGATGCCAATACTTTTTTTAAACCTTAATAACCATAAAATAACAACCCCACAATTAGTTTAACTCTACAAAACACTCTTTAAAAATAACCAAAACCAAGAGAAAGAACAAAAACACCCCTACACTCTCCCACTCACCAGCACACACATAAATATTCAAATAAACAAAAACATCAAAAAAAAAACCTATCCACTCTTTAATTCCTATTCATCTTCTTCGTCTCCAAACACTTAAACATCAAAAACCATAACCACTCTCTCACCTAACACAAAACTTCCGACCAGCCAGCACCTAAACTACAATACATAGCCCCCGAGTCCCTTCGTAGCTGATGCCAACAACAACAATAACTCACAGTGAAGAGAGAAGAGGAGAGAAAGGAAAAGAAAAACTAAAACCTCAAGTAAGTCAATCTCTTTTTTTCATAGATGGTGAGCTACATTGTCGATACCAGTAAAGAAAGAAAGAGTTGGTCTATCACGCGAAGGTCACACACCTACAAGTCTTGTTATTAGTCAGTGGCGGAGCCACAATGGGAATTAAGGGGGCAACTGCCCCCTTAATCTTTTTTTTTAAAATATTTTTTATATTAGAATTTTAATATAATAACTTAATAAGTTTAATTTTTTTTATTAACTACTAATTAATCCAAGCTCTTTTTTTTTATGAATTATTTTTTCTGTCTCTTTTTCTTCTACAAAATTTCTCTTCAAGTCCTAAACTATTAATTAGTTAAGTAACCTTTTATGCTTTATGCTTTATGTTTTAGGTGAGTTTCCTTCATTTTTTCTATTTATTTCATTGTCTAATTTTAATTTTATTCCTTAATAATTAGCTATTAAAAATGTTAGAGTTTTATGATAATTTATGGATTTGTTAAATTAATATGTGTATGGATAATATTATATACATATGAATATGAATTGAAATGAGTTTTGATAAATTAATATGTATTTTGTTATGAATTGCATATGAAAAATAATGGTGATCAACTTACTAGTGATTAAAAATAAAGTACTGAACAACTAAAAAAATTAGGGATATAATAAAAAAAATTAAAACAATATATTTATATTTATATTTAACCCACTTGTATAAAACAACAAGTTAACAAAACATTATTGCCAATAATTTCACTAGTCCCTGGAAGATTAAGAAATAGATGAATGAAAGTTTAATTATATATATATAGAGAAAGAATATCTTTAATGAAATTAATAATGAAATCATTATGAAACAGTTTCAAAATATAAAAACTCGAAAAAAATAATTATAATGTAAGTTTTTTCATTTTAAAAATATTTTTAAATTAATTTTGCTTGACATGAGTTAATAGATGCATTTCAAATTGATTTCTCTGTATATAACACATGTTTATATAATATATAATATCAAGTATTTATTAGTAATTTGCCCCCTCATTTAAATTTTTTTAGCTCCGCCACTGTTATTAGTGTGTGTGAAAAACATGCCAGAAGCTTTGGCTTTCTCAAGTTACGTATACTAATGTATTGCTATTGTTTTTGTGGATTCCAACACCTCCAAAGACCTTCAACTCCTCCATTGAAGATTGATTTCTAAGATCCTAAACCATAACTTCTTAACCTTATTTTTCATGTTTAGCTTGTATTTTTAATTGAATATTAGACTTTGATTCATGGATTATGTGTTTAACTATAGTATTTGTTTGAACAAGTTTATGGTTTGAATGTGATTTGTGAATTTGAAAAACTTTATATTGATTTAGGTTCTTATTAGATTAAGTGGTTGAGTTGTTAATGATAAGTTTTAGGGTTGTGTGAGTTGACTTGGATAACGATATTAGATTTGAACATAATTTGTTATGCTTGTTTTAGTATTTAGTGCTCCATGAAGTGTGACATCATGTTGAAGAATTATATGATGTGCTAATGGTTCATTGAGAAACTTAGTATTTAGTGCTTAAAAAGAACCATACAATATAGTCTGTTTATCCCTTATTGTGTGGCTTAATATCCTTTATAAATGGGGTATCGTGTCTTGGGTGCCTAACTTGTTTTTGTTTTTTGTTTTAATTTTTTAATTATATTTTTTAATATTAAGTTTTTATTAAAGTTTTTGATTGTTTATTTGTTTTAATCGATGGGTGTTATTTTGTTTTAATTTTATTTTTTATTAATTTTTTCTATTTAAATATTGATTTACACCCTCTCAATCTTTTCTTAAACCAATCGAATTAACTTTGAATTCTAATAACTAACCACAAAACATGGGTGATTAAACTAGTTTAGTGCTAGTTTAATTATTTGTGGAAAGAGTAGAGGGTTGCTGGATCATGTTCATGTGAAATACATGATGCAATAACGAGGAATAATATTACACAGAACGTGTTGTTCTAACCTAATAATACGCGGCGGTACAAAAAAAAACACAAACAGATGACAAAAATAGTAAGTAAATCACTCGATGCCGTTTTCCCCAAGACAAATGTGAAAATCTACAAGCTTCCTGCTTTCTTATTTTCCACAAAGCGTGGGTAATTAAACTAGTTCCTGCTTTAAAATAATATTATTTTTATTTTTAAAATTTATTTTTTAATATTAATACATCAAAATAAACCATACAAAAACACAAAAAATAAAAAGTAATTCAAAGTTAAAACAATAAAAGTATGGTTAAATTCAATACCAAATATCATGTTTTTTTATTTAAAATTAATTTTTTTTATGTTTTTAAATTATTTTAATATATTAATATTAAAAATATAAAATATTATTTTTAACAATAAAAGGCTCTCAAAATACTAATGAAGTTCCAATGGTAAACATCTTCTTCAACCAAAACAATTCTCATCTTCCTCGGAGCAAAAAGGAATCTATCACATTTTTCACCGCCTGAAAAAGCCTGAAACACCAGCGACACTGCTCCCTGGCATTCCTCTTTTAACCTCCCATTCCATTCCACCCCTCCGAGATTCCTCCCCATAAACACTAAAAAGTCCCAAGGCTAAACCAGTAAAACCATCTTAAAAAAGAAAGAGAAAAATAATTTTTTAATATTAATTCTCGTATGAACGAGTAGATCGTTTCTGTTTCTACTCTTCTAATTTGTTACACAGGAGACAAGCAACGACATCGTCTTCGTCATCAGCATCATCAAGACAATCAAGAAATAGCTATAAGAGTCAAACCCTCTCCTCTCCTCTCACTTTCTCTCTCTACTCTACTCTGATATATATATATTTATATACATATAAAAGCAGCTATTCTTCTTTCTCTCTCTTCGAATCTTTATTTTCTTTCAAGGTAAGATTTTTTTCACGTAGTCTCTTCCTTTCTCTCTCTTAATCGCAATATCTTTCCTCTTCCTTCAATTTACGAATTTCCCATAAAAAACCTAGCTTCCTCAATAGCTTGCTTATCGTGTCCGAGCTTAAGGAATCAGAGTTAGGTGTAAACCCTAGTTTTTGATTTGTGTTCGAAATTAGGGTTTGTTTACTCGAGGATTATGTGATTCCGGGTGCAATTATTGATTTAGATTGATTAAAGGTATTGTTTTTATGGTAATTTGGATTAGATTCGTGGATGTGGTATTGGGTTTTGGATTCATTTTGTGTTTGTTTGGGGTTTTAGTAGCTTGAGGTTGCTGGGTTTAGAGGGAAAGATTGAATTTTGAGTTATCGATGATAGTTTTGAAGCTTAGGTTTTGTAGATCAAAGTAATCAGTTGTGTTGGAGTTATACCACTAAGTTTGCAAGTTTGGTTATTTGATTATGATTCTGAATCAGAGGAAGTAACACATGCTTGGGTCTTTTGTATTTTAAGTTTAAAGTATATTACTTTGATGTTCATGTCCAACCTTTTGTTCTTAATATTTGATATTAGAAACCCTAGAAATACTTGTTCTGGGACCATTGGATGTGGTTGGGAAGAAGGGGCCTTGGACTGGTTCAAACTAGTTACTTGGAAAAAAGAGATGCTTGCAAGTTGCAACTCCAAAATGCTGACTTAGGTTTTGAAATTTTCAGTTTACTTGGTTATTGGCGAAAACAAGGATTACTTTGGTTTAGTTACCTGATGCTTGATTATCAGCAATTTAGAGTTCCCAATCTTTATTTTCCCTCCAAAACACCATTTGAAGTTCTGTCTCAAGTTTGTGTTGATCTCAAGATAACCTAGCATGTGATGAAAGCAATCATTTTTTTTATTTTAAATTATATTTCTAGGACATGTTGATTTTCATGGCATCATTTTTCTGTACATTATCATGTTACTGGATTCATTTAAACCCTATAGTATAGATTCTTCGCTTCTTCTTCTTCTTCTTCTTCTTCATGTTTTCCTTTTCCATTTTTTTCAACAGGTCTGTTGTGTCTGCTATGAAAAATAGTTGGCTTCATAGCCACGGGAAGTTGTGATCATCATCTTACAGTTTGATGCTCGGGAAAAATAGCCTTTTCAACTCAAATTATATGGATGTTGATGGATTTTTACCAATTAACTTGTAGATTTCATGCTTGAGGTCACACAGCTGAGTTTGTCTTTGCATTTCTTTGAATCTGTAGCTTCAGTGTTCTTTTGGCTTTCTATATGTTTTAAATATGTTTTTCTCTATGCAGTTTAGTTACAGAGCTTGTAGTTGTTCAATGTTGGGAGCAGTATGTGGATGTTAGTTTGGAGAAATGCAAAGGTATCATACTGCCGGCTGCACTAGTGCAGTTAACAATAGCTCCATTGGAGGCACATCTTCTAGAGATAGCACGCGGACTGATTCATCTTCATTGGCGTCCAACTTCTCTATAAACCCTAGGTAAATTGGTTTTCAATATCTTTTTGCCCTCCATGAACTGTTGATAATAATTTTGTGGCTCTCGACTCTGAACACAGTCACATTTTCTAGTTACATGTACAATACAATGCACACATGCCTTTGGTCTGTGATAAGTTTTTAAGCGTTGCCTATACCTTTGTACACACCCATACGTTTGAATTTCCATATTGAAATCACTTTTTAGTTCGCAACGCATCTGTGCATGTGCGCGCTTTGTGCTAGCCTCACTAAGAATGGGGCTAGGTACTCAACTCGTTTCGTTATTACATCAGTCAATGCCTAGTTCTCTCATTTTAGTTCAGCTGCATATTAACTGTTAGACATTTAGATTTTTCTCCCATGCTCCTCATTCCTTCTGCTAGTAGGATGCTTGTTCTTTTTTCTTTACAAATAGACACAATTCATTTTTATTATTTTGAAGGGCAAATTTGCTGTTTACTCAAAAGTGACGTTATGTATTGTGTAGGCGGCCACCTCCTCTGATTCCATACAAGTTGAAGTGTGATAAAGAACCTTTGAATTCCCGGTAATTTCATTATTAGCACCACTTACAGTGAAAAAGAAGTAAAATAATATTTGTTGGCACCAATTTTTATTCAGTTAGCTATTTCTTCATTTGTTTGGAATGATGTCAGTTAAGAATTTAAATACTTTCATTATGAGTTTGGATGCTTGTTGTTTAAACTTTTTTTCCTAGTTGATCTTTATTGATTGGTTATGGTTCTTATCCATCATATAATCATCTCCTTTTAAATCGTAGACTTGGCCCCCCTGACTTTCATCCTCAAACTCCAAATTGCCCTGAGGAGACTGTCACTAACGAATATGTTGAGGCTGGATATAAGGATGCAGTTGAAGGACTTGAGGTTATTTTTCATTCATTAATACTTTGCCACAGACAACATGTATAAATGTGGACAACATGCTACATTTTATTGTCCTTGCCATTTGACCTTTTATCGAAAAGTGCACACATATGCATGATTCTTGTGCTTAATTCAATTAGCATACAAATCTTGATGTTTTCTCAAAAAGAAAAAGAAAGTTTTGATTTTTTTTACTTGTTATAAAAACTGACATTTTGAACATTGCCCCAAGAAACAAAGAACTTTATTGCTTTTTTCCACTTATGATTTTATCCCTGCTTACATTTTTTAATCTCAAACCTGCAAGAGGAAATCATATTTCACAGATCCCTTTATATTTCCTCGCATAAATGATTGGAACTGTGAGAATCGCGTTGTTAATATGTGCTCATCAAAATTAGATCTTAATGTTTTCATGCAAATACTTACAAGCCTTGATATCTATAATTTATCAATTTTTTATTTTCTGAGTTCTCAGGAAGCCAGAGAAATCTTACACACTCAGGCTCAAAGTTTTACCAGTCCTGTTGTCAAAAAATGCAAAGAGGTTATTCACTTCAATTTGGAAGCTATAATGCCTTTTATTTACTTGTTTTTTTTTTTTTTTAATTTTATAGGAAGCTACTATGTTTCATTTTTGTTTGCCCATAAAAAGCTTTGGATACTCTCATGCGAAGAGATGATTAACAATTACTGATAGTTGAATTTTGCTCTTTCAGGCTATCAGAAAATGTCTGAGGGCCATTAATGAGTCTCGTGCACAAAAGCGCAAGGTATGCCTTTCCCCTTTCTAATTATGTGTCATACTTATGAAAGCTTTTTCTGCTTTGAATGCTCTATCTTGCTCCCTATATGTTCATCCCACCAGTAGCTGAAGATGTGTTTTTTTCTTTACAATCTCATCATCTAGTCTTAACATCTATGCTCATTATTACAGGCTGGTCAAGTATATGGCGTGCCTCTTTCTGGGTCATTATTAACTAAGCCTGGTGTATATCCTGAACAAAGATCTTGTGGCGAAGACTTCAAGAAGAAATGGATTGAGGTATATGGTTTCCAAGTTTCTCTAAAAGAAAGTGTGCATACCTGATTGGAAAAGGCACTTGTCAATGGACCTACTATGGCTGAGTTAGCTTCCTAAAACAACCATGTGGGTGCCTCGAGGAAATGCGATGCAATGTCATTCTTAAACTTATTTGGTTGTGATACACATTTAATTGTTTTGGGGGGGGGGGTTGATCCTGAGTTCAAATTTTGAAAAACAAAACTTGCTACCCTTTATCTTGGAGAGTACAAATAACTACGTGCTTGGCCTTTCTCTCAAGTTATGCGTAAAGTGGGACAATTTGTTTTTTAAACATGGAAGATAGTGCATCATGAGTCGAGAGAGGAACGGGTTTGAAATATTGTTTTAAATTTTCATATATCACCAATCTCTAACATGCTTTATTATGTATAGCAGTTCTTGATGGTTGTGATGGCTTGTCATCTTTCTTAACACTTATAATTGGAATAAGCTATAGTAATTGGATGTGGGATGTTAAGTCAATAATTAACCTTGTGTAGGCTAGATGTGCAATTGCTTAGTTATTGAAAAGAATTTGTCAATGTTGCTGAGGGAAATTTTACATGTGCACAAGTAAAAATGCCTACACATGAACTGGAGTGCCTTCTATTTCTTTTTATATCTTTTTGGTTGATACAAATACAAATTTTTAGTAGCACTCAATTGTCTCTAATTGATATGTATTATGTAGTTATATTCATGAAAAGCATTGTAAGTATCAAGTAAAATACAAATACAAATTTTGGAGCCCTGTAGGCAGCTTTTGCTGAAAGAAACTGGGAAGAACATCATTTTAGCAAATGTGTCTGCATGTGACCTTGGAAATTGCCTGTTGTGTTGCATTTTAACACAAGCTTGAAATTTTAGCTGATAACGGTCCTGTTTTCTTAGTCTTTCTTGTAACATTTTTTTTACTTTGTTCTTTATACCAGGGTTTATCACAGCCCCACAAAAGATTGCGTTCTTTGGCCGATCATGTGCCACATGGATATAGGAAGAAATCACTTTTGGAAGTTCTTATCAGGAACAATGTGCCATTATTTCGTGCCACTTGGTTTATTAAAGTAACTTATCTTAATCAGGTAGAGCTGCTTGATTACTAGCACTGGCATACAGATACACTTGCTTATTTCACTATTTTCAAAAGCAGATTATGGTTATATTTTGTAGGTAAAACCGAGTTCTACTAGTATTTCTTCTGGCACACCTGACAAAAGTCAGTTGTCCCGCACAGAGCTCTGGACAAAAGATGTTGTTGATTACTTGCAGTCTCTCCTGGATGAATATTTATCCAGAAACAATCCTCATTCTGCTCCACACAGCAAAGATAGATCACAACAAATGCTTTATACTGGTTCAGTACAGCACAGAAGTGATCCATCATCAGCCATCCTTGATAGTGAAGAGCCTTCCCTGCATTTAAAGTTGTGGTATGTGGCCCGGCTCTTGCACTGGCACCATGCAGAAGGGCTGCTTCTTCCTTCAGTAATCATTGACTGGGTTCTTAGTCAACTACAGGTATATTTTTAGATTAACCAATTTTTTTTTATTGTACTTCTTCCAAGGTACAAGATGAACTTTATGCTTTACATGTTAAGATCACGAGTACTTAATTGGGTTTCATGGCTTTTGGTGGGCTTTATGTGCTCCTGCAGGAAAAGGACTTGCTTGAGATTTTGCAGTTGCTGCTGCCAATCTTATATGGTGTTTTAGAAACTGTTATTCTTTCTCAATCATTTGTGCGCACTCTAGTGGGGGTTGCGGTTCGTTTCATTCATGAACCTTCTCCAGGAGGTTCGGATCTGGTAGATAATTCTCGAAGGGCCTACACAACCTCTGCTTTAATTGAGATGCTTCGGTATCTAATATTAGCTGTGCCGGATACATTTGTCGCTCTGGATTGTTTCCCTTTACCACCAAGTGTAGTGTCTTATGCAGTAAACGATGGGACATTTCTGTCAAAGGCTTCTGAGGATGCAAGAAAGACAAAAGATAATTCAGCTGAAGTTGCTTGTGTTTTCAGAAGTAAAGGGCTTGATGCTCAATATCAATCTTTGTCCTTTGATCGGGTTGTTTCATCCATTCAGAAGCGTGCAGATAACCTTGCCAAGGCTGTTAGCTCTGGCTATCCAGTTCATAGCGTGGCTAAAGCCTTACAAGCTTTAGATAAAGCTCTTTCACTAGGGGACATTAGAGAGGCTTATGGGTACCTTTTTGAAAATTTTTGCGAGGGAGCTGTTCATGAAAGCTGGATAAAAGAAGTCAGTCCATGCCTGAGATCTTCTTTGAAGTGGCTGAGGGGCGTGAGCTTGTCACTCATTTGCTCTGTATTTTTGCTTTGTGAGTGGGCAACATGTGATTATAGGGATTTTCGGAGTGCCCCACCTCATGAACTGAAATTTACTGGCAGAAAAGATTTTTCTCAGGTTTATATTGCAAGTCGGCTTTTGAAGTCAAAGATACGAGATCTGCAAAGTCCATTTCGACGGAAGAATGAGAAATCCCCTGGAGTGAATAGCCTTGTAAAAGGTCTCAATCAGTCTAATTATTTTGGCAGGATTCCTGTGGGAAATGGATATGAAATTAAAAGCAACTCAAAAACTGTGAGTGGACAAGGTACTAATATGTCAAATATATTTGAAAGTCCAGGTCCTTTACATGATATCACAGTGTGCTGGATTGATCAACACGAAGTGTGCAATGTAGAGGGTTTGAAACGTCTTCAGCTACTCATTGTGGAACTTATACATTCTGGAATTTTTTCCCCCCAAGTGTATGTGAGGCAGTTGATAATTAGTGGAATAATGGATGCAGCTGGTCCACCAGCTGACCTTGACAGACGAAAGAGACACTATCGAGTCTTGAAACAACTACCTGGGCGCTTTGTCCATGATGTTTTGGAAGACGCAAGGATTGCTGAAGGGTCAGAACTTTCAGAGGCAATGCGTATTTATTCAAATGAGCGTCGCCTTCTCCTTCATGGACTTTTTTGTGAACGATATCAAAACTCAGTTAAATCAAATTTATCAGTGAAGAAGCCCAAGCATCATCCACCTATTGCTGGAAAGGATGGTGCCTCCCCATCCTCCTTTGAGCAGTGGAAAAATACCCAGTCCCGCCCTTCTGCAAAAGTGAAGAATGAAATGGACATCGAGGAACTGAAGGCATCCATATCGGCACTGTTGCAACTCCCAATATGCTCCACATCTTCGGACACGGGACTGGATGAATCTCAAGGGAGTGTTAAGAGGCCTGCTGAGTCAATAGGCAGCAAAATGGATGTAGTAGAAACACCTGGTTGCGAAGACTGTAGAAAGGCAAAGAGACAAAAGTTAAGTGAGGAAAGGAACTCATACCTTCAAGGACATTCTCCTATATCAGATGATGAAGATACCTGGTGGGTACGGAAGGGGGCTAAACCCTTAGATTCCTCTAAGGTTGATCCACCACCAAAGTCATCCAAACAGGTCTCCAAGGGTAGGCAAAAGGTTGTGCGTAAAACTCAAAGCCTGGCTCATTTAGCAGCAGCCAGGATTGAGGGTAGCCAGGGAGCTTCTACAAGTCATTTTTGTGATAATAAGATAAGCTGCCCTCACCACAGAACTGGAATAGAAGGAGATAATCTCAGGTCAATGGATGGGATGGGAACAATGTATGGTGGAGATATTGTTTCAATTGGTAAATCCTTAAAACAACTGCGTCCTGTTGAGAAGAGGACAATTACAGTTTGGTTGATAGCTGTTGTTAGGCAGCTTGTTGAGGAGACTGAAAAGAGTGCTGTCAAGGCCAGCCAATTTTCTAGATCTCTTGTCAATGTAGATGATAGGAGCTCTGTTAGATGGAAGCTTGGTGATGACGAGCTGTCTGCTATATTGTATTTGCTGGATATTTGCTGTGATTTAGTTCCAGCAGCAAAGTTACTGCTCTGGTTGTTGCCGAAGGTCCTTAGCAACCCTAATTCTACAATCCATAGTGGGAGAAATAGTATGATGCTGCCAAGGAATGTGGAAAACCATGCATGTGAAGTGGGAGAGGCATTTTTGTTATCTTCTCTCCGAAGGTTAGACATGCAAAAGTTATGTGGTTACAAAGTTCCAGTTTGTATTATGCTCTTTCTAATATCCATGAAGTGCTTCTTGCTTATTAATGTGCTTCTTGCTTATTAATCTGGATAAAATACATCACAGATTACCTGCTTTAACTGCTTTTTGTTGACGTGTTAGTCTTTATTTGTGGGATCCTGTTTTTGTTAGAGTAATTTCTTTTTTAGTTCTTTAGATTCTTTTGTGGCTAAATATTCTTCATACTCATCTATTTCTTTCTTGAAATGGTTTACAGAAAACTACAATGTTGGTTTTACAATGTACGAGAAATAAAGTTTTAACTGCATAAACCTCAGGGCTCCGAAATAAATTACCATTTATTTACTGTTTAGCTATTTTTGCATGCTTAAAAGATGTTTTTAATAATTTGTATATGTTGTCTATTGGTTTTGCTTGAATGCAGTAAACTTCTTCTTCTTCTTCTTCTTCTTCTTCTGCTATTTTCACTAGAGTTTTATTTTAGGGTCCTTCCATTTTGTTCCCATCTCATCTCTGCAGTTGAAATTCAAGCTTGTAGCTATTCATATTTTGTACTGTTTAAAAAAAAGCTATGGCCAAACTGTTTTTCTGGAACAAAGAATTTCTGAGCTCTCCAATTCTTTATTTCCTCATTTTGTTTTCTGGGAAAGTCTCTCTGGAATCAATACCAAAGAAGTTATGTTTATATATTTTCTTCTTCACTCTGCTTTTAGGTAGTATTATACATGCATCCAGCACATGCGTGTTGAACCATCTGCATATTCTTGTAAAGAGCACTGTTTGCATATGCATGTTCCCTACTTTATTAGTTTTTATCCATGGTCTGGCTTGTAAAGTGATGGGTCTTGCAGAGTGATGGTTCTTGCAGACTTTTTATGAAGCAATTTTTGTTTTGTTGTTTCTTTTTTGCTATCTGGTAGGATGTCTTATTCTCCATTTGTGTATTATTCTGTTCCCTCTTTACTATAATTTTTTCTTCCTAAAAAAAATTAAATTTGTAATTGCTCATCACAATGAAAATTTTCAGGTATGAGAACATAATTATTGCAACAGATCTTATTCCTGAAGTCTTGTCAACCACAATGCACCGTGTTGCAGCACTGCTGGCATCCAATGGAAGAATTTCAGGTTCAGCAGCCTTAATTTATTCCAGACATCTTTTGAGGAAATACGGCGATGTGCCAAGTGTTTTAGAATGGGAGAAGAGTTTCAAGGCATCATGCGACAAGAGGCTTCTTTCTGAACTTGAAATCGGAAGATCACTGGATGCAGATTTTGGATTTCCACTTGGTGTTCCAGCAGGAGTTGAAGATTTTGATGATTTTTTTCGTCAGAAAATTAGTGGCAGTCGATTATCAAGAGTGGGTATGAGCATGAGAGATGTTGTCCAAAGGAATATTGACGATGCTTTTCACTACTTTGGCAAAGAGAGAAAACTCTTTGGTGCTGGTACAGCAAAAGTTCCTGGTATGGAAAAATCTGATGACACATATCAGATAGCTCAACAAATAATCATGGGACTTATGGACTGCATGAGGCAGACTGGTGGTGCTGCTCAAGAAGGTGACCCATCCTTGGTGTCTTCTGCTGTTTCTGCCATAGTCAATAATGTTGGACCAACTATAGCAAAAATGCCTGATTTTTCTCCAGGCAGTAATTATTCAAATGCTTCAGCTGGGACGGGTTTGCTAAATTTTGCCAGGCGCATTTTGCGCATCCACATAAATTGCCTATGTCTACTCAAGGAAGCTCTTGGAGAGCGTCAAAGCCGGGTTTTTGAGGTAGCTCTTGCAACAGAAGCCTCCTCTGCTCTTGCTACAGCATTTGCTCCTGGAAAGGCTTCTCGAAGCCCGTTTCAGCTGTCCCCTGAATCCCATGATTCCAGCGGGAATATTGCTAATGAGATCTTGAACAACTCTGCAAAAGCTGCTGGAAGAACAAAAAGTGCTGCTGCTATTTCTGGACTTGTTGTTGGAGCTATTATCCATGGTGTGACTACTCTGGAGAGAATGGTGACTGTCTTCCGGTTAAAGGAAGGGTTGGATGTAATTCAGTGTATAAGGAATGCAAAATCCAATTCTAATGGTAATGCTCGTTCGTTTACTGTTTTTAAGATGGACAACTCAATCGAAGTTTATGTGCATTGGTTTAGGTTACTTGTTGGGAACTGCAGAACTGTATCTGATGGTCTGATTGTAGAGCTCTTGGGTGAACCATCTTTAGTTGCTCTTTCAAGGATGCAGCGATTGCTCCCTCTTAGCTTGGTTTTTCCACCTGCCTACTCTATCTTTGCCTTTGTTATTTGGAGACCATTCAGTGCAACTCGTGAAGACATCCATCAATTGTATCGCTCTTTGACAATGGCCATCAGTGATGCCATAAAGCACCTGCCTTTTAGGGATGTGTGTTTAAGAGACAGTCAAGGCTTTTATGATCTTATAGCTGCAGATTCTAGTGATGCTGAGTTTGCTTCCATGCTAGAGTTAAATGGTTTGGACATGCGTTTCAAAACCAAGGCCTTTGTTCCGCTCCGAGGAAGGCTTTTTTTAAATGCTATTGTTGATTGTAAATTGCCACACTCGGTATTCGTGCAAGACGATGGAAATAGGGCTTCTGGACATGGTGGATCTAAGGTTCAACATGCAGAGAATGAAATCAAGCTTCTAGATAAGCTTGTGAATGTATTGGATGCACTGCAGCCTGCAAAATTCCATTGGCAGTGGGTTGAACTCAGGTTGCTTTTGAATGAACAAGCCCTCATTGAAAAACTTGAGACTCATGACATTTCCCTAGCAGATGCAATCCGTTCTTCCTCTCCTGGCCCTGAAAAAGAAGCTGCTTCTGAAAATGAAAATAATTTCATTGAAATCATTCTTACAAGGTTATTGGTCAGACCTGATGCTGCTCCACTTTTCTCAGAGCTGGTTCATCTTCTTGGGACGTCTCTAGAGAACTCAATGTTATTGCAGGCTAAATGGTTCTTAGGAGGCCATGACGTTCTTTTTGGACGAAAAACCATTAGACAAAGGCTTATTAATATCGCCGAGAGTAAAGGTCTTTCAACTAAAGCTCACTTTTGGAAACCTTGGGGCTGGTCCAATTCTGGTTTTGATCCTGTGATGAACAGAGGGGATAAGAAGAAGTTTGAGGTTCCCTCTCTTGAAGAAGGGGAGGTTGTTGAAGAGGGCACTGAGACAAAAAGGTCTGGAAAAGGGTCCTTTCCAGTATTCGAGTCCGAAGGTTCTAGTCTCTTCCAGCAGAATGTGACTGAAAGGGCTCTTGTTGAACTAGTTCTTCCCTGCATAGATCAAGGTTCTGATGACTCTCGCAATACATTCGCAACTGATTTGATCAAGCAGTTGAATAATATTGAGCAGCAAATAAACTCGGTCACTCGTGGTACAAGTAAGCAAACAGGAACAGCATCTTCTGGACTGGAAGGTCCAGCAAATAAAAGTAACAACCGCAAAGGAATAAGAGGCGGCAGTCCTGGATTGGCGAGACGAACTGCAGCAGCTGCAGATTCTACCCTCCCCTCCCCTGCTGCCCTACGAGCTTCTATGTTACTGCGGTTGCAGTTATTGCTAAGGTTGCTTCCTACCATATGCACAAATGGGTAAGCATACAAATATTTCCTGTTCATTTAATATTTCGTAGCTTGCACATTACTTAATACAAATTATTATGTGTTGATCCTCAACTATTTTTTTTTCTTTATCAATTGTTCTTTCACTCTGTTCTCACATCAGTGTTTCTAGATATTTTGTTTCCTATATTGGTATCCATGAGAATCATTTTACCATGTGGTGTATCATTCCTTTCACCTTTTTCTCACATGCTAAATCCCAGACACATGCGTAATGAAATAATTCCTTGAATGAAGACAAATTGGCTTCAGTAATGATTATGCATAGAATTTTATGCTAGTGTAGTAGACTGCGCAGGCAGACATTTAATTGTCTTATTAAACTGCTGCAGCAGACACTTAATTGTATCATTTCCATTTTCTGGACTTGTCAGTGAGCCATCTGGGCGGAACATGAGACACGTGCTTGCCTCTGTCATACTTCGTCTTCTTGGTAGTAGGGTTGTGCATGAAGATGCAGAGCTATCTTTCTATCCTTTGCAAAGCTTCCAATCTAAGGGGGAACTAGAGTCGCCGTTGGAAGCTGCTTCTGCAGATTTATCTGGCGAAAGTCTCTTTGACCGGTTACTGTTGGTCCTGCATGGGTTGTTAAGCAGCTCCCGGCCAAGCTGGCTGAAGCCAAGACCTGCCTCCAGCTCCAAGTCAGTCAATGAATCCTCCAAGGATTGTGCTGGATTTGATCGTGACTTGGTGGAGAGTTTGCAGGTTTGTTATCTGATACCCGTGTTTCAATTGACTGCGATGGTGGTGTCAAATATGATCAATTGACTGCTGTGTTGGTGTCAAATATGACTTTCACATATGAATATAGCTACTCTTAAATGTGGGTACTTAATTTGTGTGTCTCAACCCCCATGTGAGATTGGATAAACTTTTTGTATTTGTTTGGATATCTAGGTGACATTTATATCCTCAGTCATATAAAAGATGACCTGTTGAATCTGACTTGTATAGGGAATCTAAATCAGTATCTTGATACCAGTGAAATACATTCAGGCTGAATGGTGGTCTATAACCCAAGTAGAACACCACAATTTCAATTTATGCCATCTCAGTTTAAAAAGCCTGTTTCTCCACCTCTCAAGCTCTTGACCTATCTGTACAGTAGGGGGAGAACTACTGCTAGAGCACAAGGTCCGGTTTCCAGTTAACCTGTGAAATTTTACATGCTTATTAAGTGTTATGTAGGGTTTAAAGGAACAATCTAGTTGACCAACATGAATTCTTTTTATTTGCCTGCCAAAACCAATGGATGAAAAACCAAAACTTACTTTCTATGCCACTGACAAGATCCTATGATGTGCTTTTTCTTAGTCATTTCAAGTGATTACACAATGCACAATCAAATTGTATGACAGTAAAGGTAGTTGTTTCAACACTTATTGGAGGTTGAGATGCCCTTGAATTGAGTATCCCACAAAAGTATTGATTTAATATCTTTGTTTTTGTTAATGAATCTTAATTTACACATAAAGGATATCCATCATTTGTTGGGGCTGGTTTTAAAAATGTTAGAAAGGGCGCAAAAAACTCTTTTCATTCCTTTCTCTGGAATCTTCATCCAATTTTATTTTCTGTTCTGCTCATCCAATTTTCTTTTTCATTCTGCTCTCTCTACCTACAACTAAACTGAACCGTGTCTGTCCCAAATAAGGTGGGGCAGTTTACGTTGATCCATAATCTCCATTTATTTGTTTTGGGATAAACTCAGAGGTTCTAATTGCTAGATCTCCCTTCACTTCAGCTCCACCATTTGGTTGATCTCTTCTCTCATCTTTGCAAAATACTTAAATTTGATCACTGTTTCTATTATTACTTCTTAAAAAAAATAAAAATAAAGGCTCACTGTTTCTCATCAGTACATCCATGTTTTGATGTTGGATGCTTAAAATCAAATAAAAGAAGAGAAAATAACTAAATGGTTATTTTAGTTTGTCTATGAGGGTATAACCCAACACCCCTATCATTGCTGTGAATGCAGAATGATTTAGATCGAATGAAGCTGCCCGGCACGACTCGACTGCGTATCCAAGCTGCAATGCCAATTCTTCTACCTTCTGTTCGATGCTTTGTCTCTTGCCAGCCACCACCTGTCCCCACAGCTGCTGCTGCTTCACTTCAACCCAGCATTGCAATTTCAGGGGTTTTAAATGGAAATAACTCTCAGAAAAATCCAGCTCCTTTGGCACGCTCTGCAAATAACATATCAACAAAATCCAAGCCACTGCCACTTCCGCTGCCACTGCAACTTGATAATGATATGGAGATTGATCCATGGACATTGTTGGAAGATGGCACTGGGTCTAGCTTATCTTCAAGCAACACTTCTGTGATTGGCAGCAGTGACCATGCTAATCTTCGTGCTTCCAGCTGGCTTAAAGGGGCTGTTAGGGTGAGGCGGACTGACCTCACCTACATTGGTGCTGTGGATGATGACAGCTGACCTTGACTTCATTCTTGATTTTGTTCTTGGAGAGCTCAAACCACCCCCCACCTGACAGCTGACATGAACTTCATTCTTGATTTTGTTCTGGAGTGCTCAAATCCCCCTCAACAAGTAATTTAATGCTCTCACTTGTCACACAGAATTGGCATCAAGATTCTACCACGCTCTTGCCTTTGATGGAAAAGGGAGCTGTTTGTAGGGGCGGTTTTTCAGAGGGGAGGGGTGGGGGTGCAGGATGGAGCGCCGGTGGAAATAGAGAAAGTGATGACGCTCCTACACAGCCTGCCCCGCCAGGTCTTGGTCCTGCTCAACTACTAACCTTTTAATCACCCACAATCTGGGCTGTATTATCCAGGTGCAGTTCAGAGTATTGTTGTATATATGAGATAACTGTTTTTACTTTGCAATTGATCATGGTAAAATATCCTCAAGAATGACCTGTAGCATTTTCATAGGCATCAATCTATTGTTGCAACTCTCTCTCTCTCTCTCTCTCTCTCTCTCTCATTATGTGCTCCTGTTTATTGGCATGTGTTCAATAATTACAATTGTATATTTGCATGCTCTGATGTGTATAGTGTATTTATTTGTTGTGTTTTAGAAAGGTTGCAATATCGTTTTTTGGAACAAAGAGCTTTGTTAAAATTTGTATTTGCTGTCGATGTTAATCAATCATGCATGTTAGGTTAGGAGGTTTCTGGATTACGTGTTGGATTCTTGCTCATAATTCACCTCATTGTTTATTATTTTACAGAGATCTGGATGATTGTTAGCTGAATTTAAAATTAAATCTAAAATGTTGATTATTATGATGTATTTGCCTGGTTTTGTTGTTCTGTCACACCAATGATTTTTTTGGTTTGAGTATCAGTTATCTTTTTTACTATGACGAACTGTCAGCAAAAACAACTGGTGTGATGTTCTGTTTTTCCCCAATGTATCTATGTAAGTTTTTTTGTTAATCTATCGACCAATTGATTAAGGGTACCCAAACTTCAAAAAATGGAGATTGGTCGAGGGGATTGACAAGAGGTACCGGGACCTCTGGAGTTCTGAGTCTCTCTGTTGTGAAGTGCTTAGCAAGACTATTTGCTGGCTTGTATCTATTCCCTCTTGCATAGCGCAGAAACCACGGGTCTCTTCGTTTTGGTGTTATTGTTGGTGCTTGTTATTTCATGTGTCATTTGTTGGATATTTATGTTTTCTTCCTGTTCACATCCATGGTCCACCGATCTGTGGATGTACGTGAATGATGCTATATAAATTGTTGATCTCTCAGGGACTGCCCTGTCAATTTCTTCATAAAAGGTTACTGCCCTTTAGCTTCTTAAAAAATGAAAGAACGAAATTGTATTGCTTTGAAGATCACTTGATCAGTGCATGTGCGATTTGTCCATCATTTTCTTTTATCTTTCTTCTTTTCTTTTCCTGCCTGGTTCTGTCCATCTCGCCGTGCCAATGAATATGCAACTGATGTGGATGATTATAGTTCATCGATTTCTGTTAATCATCCTTCAGACTGAAATGTTACTGGGCTAACTTAAATATGCGATGTGGTATTTCTACTCATTCAGATTATTCTCTTATTATCTTGGTCATGCTAGCCAAGATTTATATAGCCATCCTCATCAAACGGTTGAGAGTCTATTGAAGGTGAATTAGGGATAGAAACATTATTCTGTGTATTGCTATGAAGTTCTAGGATTTCATAGCCTTCTTTCTGACACCAACATGATTGAGCAACACGATACCCACATCTTGCCTCAATTGGAAAAAAAGAAGACAGAAACTGCGTTCACTCCTTTTCTTTCCGTTAATTCTGTCTGTTTGTGTTTCCTGGACAGGTTTAATGGAGGAAAAAGAAATCGATCCTTTTTTATTTATTATTTATATAAACGCAGCCTTTCATTGTTGCTTCAACAGCTTTAGCTGACACCTCCCAAGTCCTGACGGATACCGGACCGGAAGGGTACATGTAGCCCCTCACGCTTTCTTCTTCTAAGGCCCGCATGTTGATATTGACCATCTTGGGCACTTCTGTTCTCCATTGCCAGAGACGATCGAGGCAGTGAAGCTCCCCATCTCGCATTAACGGTGGTTCTTTCCATGATGTTCTTCTAACTTTTTCCAAGTCCTGAGAAAATAAGCTCCCAGAAAGTGAAGGTTATAAAATTGTCATTCAGTATCTTCCAGTCGATGAATAACACTCATATCTCGTCTCGTAATTAGAAGTAATGCATCTAACGTGGCATTAGTTAAGAGTGCACCTATATTAATGGGGTTTAAGGGCAAACGATCACAGGTTCTTCGCTTAAGAATTTCGAGATTTGCACTTTTTTTTAAAAAATTTGTTCTTTCAGTTTCATTGGTTTCCCCGCTTCAGATCCGACAAATATATATTATGTAATATCTTTTGTCATATTAATCTATAATTAAATACATCTTGAGATGAAATTGAGATATATTCTTAACAAAGGAGTTGTAATTTGAGAAGAAATAGAAGAAGAATAGAAGTAAAGAATCTGAGTGTAATACAGAAACTGAGGTGTTATTGCTTGCTTCTCTTGTTTTTACAATTGTCTTATTTATACAATCTATTCTCCTCTTTCTAACTAACAACTGACTACTAACTAACTTTTAACGGGATTTCTAACTACTAACTAACTCATTTTCACACGTGATTCTCTTCTACTGCTGACTGCTGCCTTTTGTTATTGGTGTACTGCTACAACCTGTTTTATCCACTCTAAGTTGTTCAATCCTCTCTCTAGTAATTCAATCATCTTTTCTGGCAATTAAGCCCAAGTCCTGTAACACTTCTCTCTCTGTGTAAGATTCTTTTCGTTAAGAATAAGGCAAGAATTAGGAAATTGATTTGTCAGTTCCTCCAAATCTTCCCAAGTATCGTTATCTTTGAACAAGTTGGACTATTGCATGCACGACACAGCTAGGATTATTCGTTAGGGAGGCCAAAAAAATATAATATTTAAGCTGTGAGCCGAATTATTTAGAATATTTATTTGAAGCTTTAATATGTAATCGATTATTTAGAATATCTTGAGTAGTTTGTCTTTTAACTACCTTCTCAATATGACATGACTAATTTTTCAAAATTTTCAAGCACCTAGTAGCAAATCTGTGAGCTGAATTTAAATCTTTTCTCATATGAGTCAAAAAAGTACACCACTCCCCTGAATTTAAATCTTTTCTCATATGAGTCAAAAAAGCACACCACTCCCCATCATTAACTTTTTTCCAACAATTGAATCACTTAACAATAAATGTGTTTGATCCTGGCTTTCCACACGGCTTACTTGAAAATAGATAACAAGGGAAACAAAATGCAGTATTTTTCTCTGAATATTCAAGCTATGGATAACCTTTGAACCAATGAGATTGAAATCAACGAGGATGTTTTTCATCAGTCAGCGGATATTCAGACATCAAAGGTTGATATGACCCCAAATTAATGTATGCCCTTCGAATTTCATCTTGCTGATTAACCGAGTATTCCTAAATTTGAGAACGATTAATGTATGCAGTATTTTTCTCTGAATATTCAAGCCATGGATAACCTTTGAACCAATGAGATTGAAATCGACGAGGATGTTTTTCATCAGTCAGCGGATATTCAGACATCAAAGGTTGATATGACCCCAAATTAATGTATGCCCTTCAAATTTCATCTTGATGATTAACCGAGTATTCCTAAATTTGAGAACGATTACTTGAATATCTAATTAAATGAGCAATGTCAATTCTAGTAGGAGGTGGTTCACTAGTCAATGCAGGTTCTTCGTATACTAAAGCACATTGGGGCTGCTCAACCATAACTTCAACATTATACATTGGAGTTGGTTCATTAGACTGTGAGTTATCAATATTTTCCCTCTTTTTCTAAAAAAAAATAAAATCAATTCTTCTTATTTTGTTCATGGTTCAACCTAAAATCAAAACATATATCGTGAGAAAAAATTGGTAATTTTGGTGGTTCTGCTAAAAACAAAACATAAAAAAATCCAAGTATAATCAAAACAAACCCATAAAATATATCAAATTAATTAGAAAAAAAAGCATCACTATAATAAGAATTCAAATTTTTTTTGGTAAAACTAGCAGATCTGAGAAAAAAAGAAAAAGAAAAAATAGCATAATTATAAAAAAACATCATCAAATTCTTAACAAACATCCCAAAACAAAATAAAAATAAATTTTAAATTTGGGTTATCAGTAATCAATTACCTTGTTTTGTTTGATAAAATATTAATTAATCGGTGAATTTTCCGTCTGCTTTAGCTTTTCCACCTGCTGTTTGTATTCTTATGTCTATCTTTTATTTTATGTTAGGGTTTTAAAAAGTTACAACAACTTTATGTTCTTCTTTCCACGTAGGAGTTAAAACAAAACATAACTAAACTCTACCAATATATTTACTATGGTAAGGGCCCACCTATTTAAAATAAAACACATTCCACCTTCTCACGTTCAATTGAATGTTTTGCAGGGGCCCGAGCCCCTACTTGCCCCCCTTTAATTCCGCCACTGATTGCATGAGCCCCATTACCGTAACTCGATTGTCTTTCTTTATAATTTTCTTGTTTGAAATGGCTAATGGATATACTTTTACTCTTCCATATTCATCTACCCTGGCAGTACTAAGGAAACTATTGCATTGTTTTCATTTTTTTTTTTAGCAAAGACATGGAATATAGGGTGGATAGTGGAACCTTCTAGTAGCTGAAGCTTGTATGCTACCAATCTAATCTCTTGTACAATTATGTATGAACAATACAACCTGATATTCAACTTAATAAATTTTCTTAAGACCACATTGGTTTGTCTATAAGGTTGTAGCTTAAAGTATGCCAGGTCTTTCGCCTCAAATTCCCTCTCATTTCTTTCTTTGTCTGCAATCTGTTTTATTCTGTGTTTAATTGCTTCTAATTATGTCTTTAATAATTGATCCATGTTGAACTACATATTTCACAGCCACTGAAGTAATCTCTTGTGTAATTAATTCCCTATTATAAGGAGGATAACCATATAAAGCTTGAAAATGACTCATATTAATGGTATAATAGAAGTTGGAATTGCACCATCATTGAACTAATGATAACCAATGAAGCCACTTCTTTGGATTGTGCATAGCCATACACCTCAAATAAGTCTTCAAATATTGATTAGACATTTTAATTTGTCCATCAATCTGATGATAATAAGAGCTCATTAATAACTTAACCTCTAACAACTTCTTCCATAATAAGTTGGTGAAGTTCTTATCTTTGTTTATGATAATTGTTGTTGGCAATTCATAGAACTTGTATAAATGATCCAGGAACATCTGAGCCATACCCTGAGCAGTAAAAAAATGTGTTAATACAGTGAAGTATCCATACTTAATGAATCTTTCAACTATCACCATTACAGTATCATTTCCCTTTGAATATGGTACCCTTTTATGAAATCCATTATGATATTCCTGCAAGTCCCCTCTAGTGTTGGCAAAGGTTGTAGAAAACTAGGATAAGCTACCCTTTCTAACTTAGCTTGCTTGTATACATTACATTCATTCACAAACTTTTTTTTACCAAAGTCTTTATTGAAGGCTAATATAATATAGATTTGAGATTTTTATAAGAATTATATATGTTATTATGATCCTCAATATATGAATCATGTATAGTACTAACCAAAATATCTCTTAAATTTCTTTCCCTCCTAATTACTATTATATATTTGTACCTCAAAACGCCTTTTGTAAAAATATAATCTGGCCAGCTACTTGTATTTAACATTGTCTCAGCAATAATTCCTTGCAACTAAGGATCATTGCTATAAGTTTCTTTGATCTCATCATAACATGTTGGTATTACTACGAAAACGATTCATAAACTTCCAGTGCTCTTCCGAACTATTCTATATTTGACTGTTAAACTCTCATTATAACCAATTCATTTTTACAAGGAATCAACTACCACACTCTAATTGCCCTTCGTGTATTAGACATGTTATCTTAGCCCCAACAATTTAGCCAACACTTTCTTTTGTAAATGAGTATGAATATTTTATTTTAAAAGATGTTTTAAACTCTTATGATCAATTTTGATGATG
>Ga0307510_10000245_pt1 | contig 49136 bp, 32 predicted proteins | sample 12_EM_MG_FD_207224 | JGI IMG/M metagenome (GOLD analysis project Ga0307510, IMG submission 207224) | Populus trichocarpa ectomycorrhiza microbial communities from riparian zone in the Pacific Northwest, United States - 12_EM | ecosystem: Host-associated > Plants > Roots > Unclassified | place... | reverse complement strand
TCTCTAACAAACAATTGATGGAAAACAACATGTATGGCACAATGTGCATCAATGAATGAAAAGGTCATCATATAAAGACCGGAATCCAACAGACAAACAGACTTCAAGTCCATCAGAAAGAACCCAAGGGCCTAACAAAGAGCATGCCATATTGCTTTCCATAAAATGTTGAACCCCAACCTCTCATTAGTACCTCTAACGAAATTGTGATGTATATGTATATCCCAAACGCTATTGTTACAAATGTCTTCCGACTATTAAATGTCTGACATTATAATTCAAAATGGGCTTTGACATGTGGCACGCCTCTAAAATTGCAGTTGCAAGAGGTAGTTGTGGATCTAAGTGTCAAGACGCTAAAAAGGGTAACACCCCTTTAACCAACATGTTCTAAGATCCAACACATAAATCTGATTGTAAAAGATTCATGGCTCCAAATTTATTCGATGCCTCCTTACTACGCGCTACATCATATGATGTATCATGATGATGCAGTGGCTCGCAACCCAATCAATATCGATTACAAGAACACAACCCTGTCTGATGAATACAGACCCGTTGAAAAGGCTGACTTAGATATTTGAGAGTTGGGAAATAGAGATAGAGACAAGGGAAGGAAGCTGGGAAAGTTTTTGTTGCCGTGAGAGGACTGGTCAAAGCACAAGTCAATAGTAGCCATCTTTTCAATATTCTTCATTTAACAGAGCATTTTGGTCATCTATTCCCATGAAATACTAGGATTACACATAATGGCATAATTTTATGTTTTTTTTCTCATTGTTCCTGATTTTTTCATCTTCTTCTGGTTTCGTATTCAAAAGATAATCTTAGATTTACCGAAGCAATAATCAGTTGTAGAAACCCAAATTGTATAAATAGTTAAGTTTCTGAGACTACTGTTAATTCACATAATGTAAAACAAGCATTTTAAGATATACTCAAGCATGAGGTTTCACGGTAAGCAAAAGGGGGGCCAGAAGAGACATTGCCACTGCAAACAAATCCCTATAAAATTATAATAACAACACAATTGACACTACAAGCAGTATAATCCATTAACACTCTATAATTTAAGCATATGAAATGAATCATTTACATAAATGATGATGTACGTCATTTCTCCTCCCTATCTGCATGTCAGTTACCCTATCGGTTCACTTCCACCTACCAAAGGTCATTAGACGAGCTACAACTCAAGAATGTCAAAATTACCAAAAAAAAAAAAACAAAGCTGAAATGGCAACAATTTCCAGTACCATAGCAGCTAGAGAAATGCCACGTTAATTACGTCAACACCTGATGAAGTTGGATATCGAGTAGTTTGTTTGCTCACTAACAAAAACCCGACTAAACTCTACAGCAAAAATTAAAAACACATTCAAAATAAAACCAGATTACCTTCAATTACCAAAGATTACAAGGAATATGTTGTCACTTTCTCCCAGCAGTGCATCAACAAACACCCATGACTAGTTTTGAAGGAATTTCATGACTTAAGAGACCAAAGCAATCAGCGGTGTCTTTTAAGGAGATGAATGGGATTAAAAGCTAAAATCATCAACTAATTACGAAAAAAACATTAAAATTAAAGGACCGGGGATCTAATCTAATCTAATCGAAGAGAAATGTACAGAGCAGCAGAGTATTAGACCAAAGGGAAAAAAATTCTGAACAGAGTAGTTACTAGAGAAAAAAATTAAAAGGAGATCTTTGTTTGCTTACCTTATACAGACAAAGAGTCAGTTAAAGATAGTAATTAGCATGGTGGATTGGAATATATTTCACTGCTGCTAAAATTTACGAGAAACACTGGAGACTTGCAGATATTAAAAAGTTTGCTTGTTGTTTTCGTGTTTTACTCTGTAGAGAGAAATTGAAATGGGGGGATTTAAAAAGGGACGTTTCGTTTCTTTTCTTTTCTTCTTTTTTTTTATTTTTTTTATTTTTTTGAGAGAGAGAGAGAGAGGTGAATTAACGGAAATTTTTTGGAGATTAATTAATGAGTAAAATGATATACTTACTTGAAATAAATAATGCGATAATTCTTACTATTATATGGCCGCTCCGGAACTAGATGTGCGGGACGCCGTCCTGGTGAAATGACTACCATGCCCATGGTCAATGATGCTTTCATTGGCAAGTCGCTAATGGGTCCAGGTTATTATTGTCTTCTTGACACTGTGGCGGCTGTTATTATTTTATAAAATGTTTTTTTGTTTATAAATATATTAAAATAACATTTTATTATTATTTAAAAATTATTTTTGATATTAAAACATAAAAAACTAATTTAAATTTTAAAAATTTATTTTTTAAAAAATATGCACAAAATTTTAATTTTTTTTTTGTCTTTTGTGTGTGTTATAGCTGCGTTCTTCATGTAAAAAAGTTGCTGGCAAGGATGGTAAAATGATGAGAGATTAGGATCACAGGGAGGGAATAGCGTGCATGTTTTTTTTTTCTCTCGCTGCGAAAAAGCACGCAAATTTAAAAATTCAACTCTTCCCGTATCAGGAACAAGGCCGTGTTTAAAATTTCCATTTAAATATTCCTTCCATCCAGATTTAATTTTATTTTATCTTTTTAGTTATACCTTAGGCCCCTCAAACATAAGTGTTAGAAAAGAAAAACTAGTTCCGTGTCAGCAAAAAAAGAATTGACTGGATGCATGCGATATTATTTAATTTAATAATAAATTGGCTGCGTGTTTTTTTTTTTTTTTTATAACAAGGAACATGCTCGAATTAGCTTATAATTCTTATACATCGATTTAGACTGTCATGTCTCGGTAACTCCACAGCACTTTAAAAAAAACAAAAAACAAAAAAAACTCCACAGCAAGCCCCTGTTGTTTTGAGAAAAATTCAATTGACAGATGACATGTTGTCCTAGTATTTCTTGAAAAAGAAATTTGAACGACGTGTTGCCTGGTATTTTCTAGGTTCAAAATCAAGGTGTTAATTCTGTTTCATTTTGTCTGGAATAACCGAAACATTTCATACCAATTTAAAAAATAAAACAAAATAAAATAATTTTCATCTTATTTTAAATCTCGGTCCGTTCCGGATTTTTCGGCTAAATTTCACTCGAAATGTTCCGGTTTCATTCCACATGTTTCGTTCCGATCTTGAAAAGTTATTGAATCAAATTGAACCTGGTTCAATTTAATTAATTAAATTACCCAAATATAAAAAGCTTTTTTTCATTACTATTTTCAATAACAATGATATTAATAATAATATTGAAAATTATTATTACTATTTTCATTAACAATTATATTAATTTTTTAAAATTAGATTTATCACTGATATATACGGTTTATATTCATGTTGTTTTTTTCATGTTTGTACTTTGTAAGAATTTGAGTAAAACAATAGATGATTTAGATCTTATTAACCTTGATAACATTAACCTAGCTTTATATTTAAAATATTTATGTTAAAACATTTTATTTTCATGATATTTTGTTTAAGTTGAATTACTTTAAGTTAAAGATCTATTTAATCTTGAGTATTTATAAATATTTAAAATTTTAAAATTATATTTGATTGACATTGTGTTTGTATTGCATAATTTATTATTAATTTATCTTGAATTTAAATTATATATATATATATATATATATATATATATATATATATATAAACAACATAACCCCAAAACAATACATCAAAACACTCCTTCATTCAAATTTAAAAAAACAAAACACTTATCAAAACAAAATTCACAGAATTAACAATCTTAGATTTAATAGCCGGAAAAAGGGATTTAATAGCCGGAAAAACAGAGTCCGTGCTTTTTTTACTGGTATTAAATCTCTTAAAAAAAATCCAAGAATAGGAATTTAATTCAATTAAAAATGAAGCAAGAAATGATAAACTTCTCAAAGTAAATTGGAAGTTAATAAATCCAGACGACTATTTTCACGAAGAAAAACCATCATAGTAATTTGTAGCAAACCACACGAGATAACAAAGGAACGGCGGTGTCAGCACACATTTGGTTTTATCATGTTCACTTCTAAAAAGGTTGTTTTGCATTTTTTATATATAAAAAATATTAAATTAATATTTTTTTAGAATTTTTATAATAAAAAAACTGATTTTTAAAATAAATAATACTTTTAAAAAATATTATACGCCCGTAATAACAATATGCAAATGTATTATCCGTGAAGAGAAATAACTGATATCGATGTAACAATCACAGGAACCTTGACTGTTCAGCCTACAACTCTAACCCCAAAGAGCTAAGCTTGGAAGAATTGGTTCTCTTATATGCATTTATCCAGAAAAAGATCACGGTTCATCAAAACGAAGAAATCAATAATCTTTTTAAATCTCCAATCCATTCACTTCCTAAGCAAATCTAAGAAAAAATGAGCACAGCACATTGAGACGCATGTAAAACAATTTGCAATCCTACAGTCAAGTTAGAAGCAGAATTGTTCAGATACACTATCCATCTTAAACCTTTCAAACTCTGATAGCTGAAAACCAGAGTCTACAACACTAAAAACAGCCTTCACAATCCAGCTAAATTTGGAAGTTGGCTCAATGACAAGCTCAGCAAGATATGACTACAACACAATAATTAAGAGCAACCCACGTCAGGCATCGATAAATCGAATATCAAAGGTGTGGGGATGTATCTGCCAGACATTCAAGGATGCATATTCCTCTAAACATTCTTTCAACTGCGCTTCACTGTATCCCTGTTCACAAGCAAGCAATCAGATTTATTTGGACTTTTAGAAACAAAATGTAAATTTTGCTAGGTTAGTAGAAGAATCAACTTGGCTCAGGTTGGAAGTCAACCCAACATAGCCAATAAAAAGAATATCCTAAATCCTAGAGCCAAATTGGGGCTCAAACATGTTCTTGATCTGTGATAACTACTTTTGCAAAATTTGATCTTGTTATGCATTTGTAGTCTTTCCCAGAAAATTTCAAATACTGGAGGATTTACACAGACTATATGATCCAATTATTCAAAATGGGGTTGCACTTGGTGGTCACGATCCCTTGATAGAACTATACATTGTTGACAAATAAGAAAACAACGCTCAGGAATTGAGACATGAATAAACCCAATATTTCTAAGTCAAACACTGGAGAGCACATCATGTTATAGACTGTAGTTTCAGAAAAAGCTAATCTCTGGGTAAAATGAAGCTGGAAAGCATCTTTTAGATGGAATTGCATTCTAGAGTTTAAGTTTGAAAACTTCAAGTGCCCTTTAATTTTCTAAATCAAATGCAAAGCAGGTTACATGAATTAGCACAAAGAGTTCCATCAAAGAAGCTAAAGGATTCCAAAAGGAACTGCCTGCTGATGATGTTAGGAAGGTTCCTACCAGGCAGGATTAGCAGCAGCAAGAACAGCAGTTTTTAATTTCAATCAATACTGGGATGACATGTCGTTTTGCGTGTCCCTTTTTTCCTAGAAGCACTAGATATTAACAATTAAATTCAATCAATAAAATCAACAAACCTTTCTAGAAATCCAGTTGAGTGCATGGGCATAGCTCACATCCATTTTATTGGCTCTTGCAGCTTCATCCCGCAAGATTGAATAGATGTCAGAGATGGCATCCAGACCAGATCTCTGACGATCATCAGAATATAAAGAGAATTTTGACATCTGCATTAACCTCAGTGCCTCATCCACATCACTCTGAGCCACACTTTCAGAAAATCTAAGTCTTGCCAAGGCCTGTAACCAAATGAAATCAACTTCAACTGGTTGATACAACTCAAAAATCAAGATAAATTTGACATGTCAACTGATTTATCCTATGGATGGGATCAGGTGTCTTTGGTCTAGCTATCAGCAGCTTAAAATCAGCTTTCTACAATACAGCTGAGCAATTTTCAACCTGGACTTCGTAACCTGAAGTACAAGCCAAATTGGACCTGCAAAATGCTGCCCTCGTTAAGGTGGAATCCTGGTTATAATTTGTCAAGGAAGTAGCCCCGCCCTTTGCCCAACCTAGACCAGATAGTGTCCCATACCCCATTTCGATGCACTAGAACAGCCATCTCTTATGATTAGAGAACGAATGAAAATCAGGACTTACAGCTGATATGCGGAGTATGCTAAGCAGAGTTCGGACAGTCGTGTAGGAATGAGGAGTATTCGATTTAGCTTCTTCTTGCCGCATGCCTGAGTATGCAGTAGCAATGTATTCCTCCAGTTCCTTAGGCACATAAGGGGACAATCTTCTTGCAGTAGAAATATATGCCCTATGAAACATTGAAAGACAAAGCAATCAATTTTAAGGCATTTAAATGCTGGTCACCTAGAAACCAGAGTCAATTTTACTATAGTCAGTATTTTTATTCTAAATACCTTCCAACATTTGGAATGAAGCAAAAATCAATTTTTTAAACTTAAAGATCTTTTTCAAATGCCAAGGCCTCCCTTAATCATCATGAAAAAAAAACAGAAATTAAAGGAATTTAAAGAAACCAATAAAACACATGTAAATATATAAAGAGCGGTAATCAAAGGAGCATGTCTACACCAGACAAAGAACTTATATGTTTGAGCAACTTCAATAGTGGGAGTGTGAGTTACAGAGCAATTTAAGGATCCATGGTGAGAAAATATAAGCTACTCAATCACCTGGAAAATTGTGAAGTGAGTCATCCATAAAACTTGGTACTGTCAATTAAAATTAATTATGTAGAGATGTATACCGGAGAATAGATGGTTCAAGTGGAGTGAAACCAAGAGCAGGAGATTCTTTATTCTGGTGCACGTAAACAACGTGCCTAGCCATTTCAAGGTCGCTGTCCATATCTGCTCGATCAAGGATCAACCACAGAAGATCAAATCGTGATAGGAGAGCAGGAGGTAGATTGATATTTTCAGCTGGAGTTCTCCGTAGATCATATCTTCCCCTTCAACACAAATAACAGGACCACCAAACAAATTTAGACTAGTTTTTTGTGCATTGTAGCCAGGGCATTTGTACTGTTTAAAGCAAGAAATTTATATTGGCTTATTTGTGCACAATAGCTAAGAGGTCTTGTTTTGTTCTGTTTAAAGAAGGGAAAAAAAAGGAAAAACTGCCATGTACTTAAAGCAACATATTTAGGTAAAAGTAATGGAAATAATATGGAATCCAGCAAGTGAAACAACTTTGAGGATGTTAGGAAGGTTCGTACCAGGCAGGATTAGCAGCAGCAAGAACAGCAGTTCTCGCATTGAGTGATGTTGTAATCCCAGCCTTGGCAATGCTGACAGTTTGCTGCTCCATAACTTCATGAATTGCTGTACGATCTGATTCATCCATCTTGTCAAACTCGTCAATAGCACATATACCCATATCAGCCAGAACCTGAAAAAGATAAATGTTTTTATTTGAACCAAAGACATCTTCACAACAATTAGATTTAAGAACCGAAGATTATGCTAACATAATTAGATCAATATCAGATGAAACCATTAAAATTAGCTAGCTAAAAGTTAGTAGGTCAAAAGACTAAAAAGTGAACTATAACATAATTAGATCAATATCAGATGAAACCATCAAAATTAGCTAGCTAAAAGTTGGTAGATCAAAAGACTAAAAGATGAACTACAACCAGGCCAATGTAAGCTCAGTGGTTTGTAATTTATGCATGCATGGCATTAAGTAGTAATGATCTTTCCAAAGCCATCTCTTCACATGTAGATAACTAGTCAGTGTCCTTTTTGAAAAAGTTAAATTTTACACAAGTACAAAACTCACCAATGCTCCTCCTTCCAGGACCATCTCGTTTGTAACTGGATCTTTCTGAACAGCAGCAGTTAGACCAACTCCACTGCTCCCTTTGCCAGTTGTGTACACTCCCCTGGGTGCTACATTTATTATATGCTTCAGAAGCTGACTTTTGGCAACACCAGGATCACCCATCAAGCATAAATGTAAATCTCCTCTAATCTGCAATTCATTGAGCTCCTATAACTCTTAGGCTATCACAGAAAGCAAACAGTATAGAAAACACTGAATAGTCTTCTTGTATTACAAAAATGTTCTACTCATCACTTATACATAGAGGATAGAAATGATATATAACAAGCAAAGTAGTCTATGTAATGTTATAAGTATCATAATGATTGGCAGAATACATCTGCTAACAAACATGATGTGATCTCAAAGAAATGCATGCATTTACCTTCATCCCATCCTTTAACTTTCGATGAGGAGCACCCACGAGAAGAAGAAGTAAAGCCTTTTTAATATCTTCATGTCCATAGATTTCAGGTGCCAATGATTGTGCCAACTTATTGTAGATATCTCCATCCTCAGCCAGACTTGCAATCTGCTTTTCCTCGTCTCCTCTAAGTTCATACCTGCAGTACAGAACAATTGGATCACAAATTGAACTCTCCTTTGATCTCACTCACAGGCGAAACAATAAAAAGCCTTGCCAGTGTGGCTTCATCCAAGATGGACATATCTCCTCAAATACTATCAATAAGGTGAAAACTCACTCCACGAAACCCTTTAGATTCTAAACACCATTTATCTGCACAAGGTTTACCATAATTGCATATTTGAATTGTTAGCACATGGATTTATTTGGACAAACTGAACTTATTTTTATCTAGACCACAAAGATGAGTAAGAAAAAAACAAGAGAAAGAAACTTATCAGTTATCATATACTGGATTATGAAGTGATTATTTGATCTTTTTATCCAATTCAAATTGTCAAGTTCCTAATAAATAAATGCAGATAGAATGACAAGTTTGAAGAATTATACGTTAATATAGGAAAAATCCCAAAGAAACTGAACCTTCCCTCACTGGCAAAGAAAGCAAATTTAAAAGAGAACAATAGAAAAAACACGATGCTTTCCCTCCACTTTATCATAGAGAAAAAGTTAAAGACTCCTTTTGCATCTTCTATTTTCCCCCATTTCTTTTCTTACAAGTTTTGTTCTTCTTATGGATAAACCTTCTATTAGGCAGAAAGTTGACAAAGAAATCTAAACCATCTACCACTAGAAAAGTAAACTCCATGGAATAAAGGTGTCAACTCACCAAATAAGCTACTGTTCAAGGTTCAGTAAGTTATGGGGAAACTAGAGAGAAGTTAGCTTCATGTTGATAAAACTCAGTAAGCAAGAGTACTTCACTTGATTCAAATAATTACAATTGTTTTGTGATAAAGAACAGAAAAATGGCCTACTCTTCATATTTTTTCTTGAAATGAGTAACAGACATGGCCTCCAAAAATGTGTCGGCAACTAAGCCAGCACGCATTGCTCTGAAACCAGTGTAAGGAATTGGAAGGAAGATCCCTGATAATTCAACGACATCACCTGGTGCTACCTGGAAATTTTAAAACCAGGTAAGTAAAAGCTAAATGTGCCAGTAGCATGTAAGACATTCAAACTATGATAAAGCAAATGATGAACCTGTTTGCATGTTGCAATTAAAAGGACCAAACAAACATCACTTACTTTAAGGACGCATACAAGAAACAATTTCACATTAAGTTACTCGCTACAAATTCTCTCTATTTTATAGGCAATTCACAATAAGAGCAGCTAAAAGGGTAAACAAGATTTCTCCAGAAAGTGTGATCACAACACCAAAAAAACTTTGCTACCATCAACTAGAGATGGGGACTTAAAATATGAAACTGATGACCGGGAGTATAAAGCTACTGAAGGTGCTTTTTCTCTTGTACTAAAAGATATTGACACCGTTCCCTCAATGAAATTCTTGAAATTACCAACCTTTCTTGTGAGTTCTCCTCTGAAATGAACAGTCATCGATCGTGGAATGTGGCCTTTTGGAACATGTTCTGCTAGCTCTTGCATTTTGGCCTGAAGACAATCATCTTCATGTTACAACCAAGCAGAAAGGTTGGGTTTGCCATTAATACATTGTTTATGACTGAAAATTAAAATAGTTACCTCCTGAAACTTCAGAAACTTTGATGCTCTGAGTTGAAGAATGAGGTTCCCCTTTGTGTTGTTTGTTTTGCAGCGCTTAGTTGGGCACTCAAACAAGGGCATGAAGACTCGAGCGGTTACTTCCTGTTCAATGCACAAGAGGACAGATGAATGGAACAGAAGAAAAGAAGGCAGCAAAAGAATTTCAAGAACATAATATTATCAAATGAAATAAATAATAAAACAAATCAGCAAACACTACCATCAACAAATTTCTTGTCAATCAAATTAAACAAGATGTTCATTTCCAACAAGCTAAGAAGGTAATGGTGAAAAAAGAACACTTTAAGAGCAAAGAAAGTGTCATTTACACAACATAAGACATAGTTGATGAATCAGACAAGACAGCTTTGCTTGTTAATTACCTGGTAAATTTCAAAACCACATTCTTCACATGTATACACAGCTACCTGCATCAGTGGTTTAACATCTGAACAACGTGTCACAATACCAGATATCTTCACAAGCTGGCCAATGTTTGAAGCCTTGACCTCTCTAATGGTAGATGGCCGCCCTTTTGAAGGTGCTCTAATATAAACTTCACTGGAAGAAGAAAAAATACACAAAGAGACAGAATAAGTTAAGTGACAGCACAATACACCTAGAACTAGAAAACATGAGATGCATAAGCAAACCCTTCACTAAACACGAGTAACCATTCATTCTATTATAGACGCCAATAATTGATGTGAGAATGGTTTTTATCAAGACTAGACTATCCTGCAAAATTTGTTCAGAATCTCATTACATGCTAAAAATAATAATAATAATAATAATAATAATAATAAATGATTCTGGGCTAACAAACAGAAGCGGTCCAACACTTATCAATGTAGGAAACAAAGATATGCTGCTCAAATCAGAGACAAATCCAGAAATTAGCTGCGAATTCGAACCCAAACAAAAAAAAATCAAAGACAACACCAGAACAAAGAACAAATTCAACAACTATAAAGAAAATGTCAGGGTAATGCTTACAAGTAACGCTTGATCTCTGAAGGCATCTTCTGATTCGCATCAGAACCTTCAACGTTCTCAGTTGCATCCTCAGACCTCTGTGTCATTAAAATATCATGGTCATCATCCGGAAATGCTTCAGTCGGCTTTGGCAACACTTCGTCGATAGCATCAGCAAAAATCCCAACATATCGACGTGTGTTCTCAGTAACACGTCTAAGGAATTCCTCATCCAAGTCCTTATACTGTGAAAAAAGAAATAGAAAAGAAAATTAGCGTTTTTAAAATCTCAACCAAATAGAGGTAATTATAATAAGAATTTACATTAATGAGGTCTTCGAGATCGATCTGGACAGCGCGGAACTTATGATTTGCAACATCTTGCTGAAACAACAGAGGGATCAGGGTTAATTCGATGATATTTTATATATACTTAGAAAAATGGAGGGAGAGGGAGAGGGAATAGGGAAAAACTCACAAGGATGTTCATGTATTTAGATTCGCCATTTGCGTCGGCGAAATTTGAAAGGAAATCCTTGGCGAGATCTGAAAGGACCGAAATGAACATTACATAAACAATAAAAGAAGAAGAGGAAGAGGAAGAGGAAGAAGAATGGACAGAGGGAGATTTTGTTACTTCTCTCTTCTTCGAAGCGGACGGGTTTCATGGTTCTACGGCAGAGAAGGCACGGAAATTAGACAGACGGACAGAGAGGGCAGCGGCAGTGGTAGAGATTTGAGTAGATGGGAGGGAAAGAGGGGTTTGGCGGCAAATAATGATAGGTAAGGGAGGCTTTTGGCGGGAAAATGAGGTGTAATATAATTATGGTACAGGTGGGATCATGTGCGGACCCGCTTAATGGGGCAAAAAATATAGTAAGAGGTCAAATGTGGCTGCTGGGATTCGAGCCCAGGTCTCTACGGCCACAACGTAGAATTCTTACCACTAAACTACAGCCACTTTGATGTCGAGGTTTTGTAAATATTATGTTAACACTATTACAATAGAGTAGAGGGCCCCTTCTATCGAGATTTGATTAGATGCGCTAGAACTAAGGCCACGTCAATTGGTCCAGGCTGTGTCATTGGCTTAAATTTAATGCTGTTGGATCCACCTTATACAGCAAACAACGCTGTGATATACGATATGACATTGTAACATCATCCTATTACATCCTCGATTTCACTTATTGGATTGAAATCTTTTTTTTTTTTTTAAGTCTATCTTGGAAATCTTATTTTAGCTCTTAATATATTTTTATTTACCATTCTTTTATCATTTTAATGTAGAGATTGATCGAAAAAGTATTATCATGTTGTATTTTTTTAACATTCTATTTTAATTTTAATAATGTTGGTCTTGAAAAATAAATTAGATGATAGAAATACGTGAATAAAGCATAATTACTAGTGAATGTACATGATGGCTTGATATATGAGCATGTCTAACTTGCTAAAAAAGGAAGACTTAGGAGTGTTTATGAAAAAATATTCTAGTATTTAAGCCAACAAATAATACATGAGTGACAAAAAGGTTTAAATAGAGTATTCTAGTATTGGAATTATTTCATGTTTGATATCGAGTTAGCTTTTATTTTTTATTTTTTATTTTTTTTTGTCTGAAAAAAATATTAAATTAATTTTTTTTAAATATTTTTCGATGATTTTAATATATTGATATTAAAAAAATAAAAAATATATAATTTCTATATATTTTCAGTTAAGAAACACTTTTAAAAAATATATCATACACCACATTAATAAACAAACATTAGTATTGACAAATTACCTATGTTTTGGAGAATTTTGAGAGAGAGAAAAAAGGTTTCTTGCAAGTTTTAATAGATACAAACTCAATCTATCTATTAAGCTCTCCATGAACAATAATAGCACTACCTCCTTGGTATCTACTTCAAATTGAGCATCATGCAATGTTGAAGCTTTTCAGATAAAATGAGATATGAGTGTTAAATTTTACTGTGATTGTGTTTGTGTTATGGATTTTATTAGCTTCGTAATGACTTATTGACAAAAAAATAAAAGAAATGAAAAGGTCAATGAAAGAAAAAGTTGAGCCTCTTATAGGAATTACGGATTTCAGCATGGCCTTCGTAGTAAGAGTCATGTGCAGTTTTGATTAACTACCCTATTAATGATCCTTTACCTCCTGCTATAATCCTCTCTTCATATCTTTCAATTCCTTCTTCATGGGTATAGTTTAGATACTTATTAACATCAATCATCTTACCGGTTATAATATTCTGTAATGCAACATCATATTTGTAGGAACAATATATTTCTTCATACCAAGCTCGCACCATTTTAGTTATTGCATCCAAACTGCCAATTTCCTTGCCTTCATTATCATGCTTGTTATCCACATAATTATTCCTTCTAGATAATGCATTCGTAACCAAGTTTTCTCTGCTATTTCTATACAGAACCTAATAATTCAAACCAAAAAACTTAATTAGCCCTTTCTTTTGAATTGTAGAATGGATCTTTTGATCCAACAAGTATTTAAGACTCTCATGGTCAATTTGAGTTATAGATTGTTCTTGTTTTAAATAGTGTCTTCATTTGTATACTGCCATTAAAATTGCTAGATATTTCTTCTTATAGAAGAACAGTCCCAAGTGTCTCATTTCCAAAGCTTTGTTGAGAAATGTTAGGGGTCTTCCTTCATGACCAAGCGCTGCACCTAAACCAATAGCACATGCATCCGACTTTAACACAAACTTTTTATTAAAATCAGGTAAAGCCAACACTGGAGCCTTACAAAGGGCCTTCTTCAGAAGGTTAAAAGCTTCATATGCTTCCTCGTTCCCCTAAAATTATTATTCTTCAATAGATTTATCAGTGGTTTCCTTATAACGCCAAATCTTCTAATAAACTTTTCATAATAGCCAGCTAACCCCAAGAGTCACATGCTAAATAGGGTTCAAAAACTAACTAATTCCTCATTGTCTCAGTTTTATCAGGGTCACATGCTAAATCTTTTGCTGATATTACATGCTCTAAATATTCCACTTGTTGCTCACCAAATATGCATTTGGAATTATTTACAAACAATTGATTAGCTTTTAGAGTCTCTAAGACATGTTTTAAATGGTCTACATGTGCCTTCAAATAAGAATGGTAAACTAAGATATTATTAAAGCAATTTAAAACAAACATTCTTAAGAAAGGATCTGAAATATTATTCATTAATGCTTGAAAAGTAGCAAGTGTATTCGTGAGTCCAAATGATATTATCTTCAATTCATAGTGTTCATGGTGAGTTCAAAATGTTGTTTCTTCAACACCCTCTTCACTCATGCAAACTTGATGGTAACCAGAGCTTGAGTCCAGTTTGGGAAAAAACTTAAAATCTTGCTGCTTATTCATGAAATCATCTATAAGGGAATTAGAAACTTGTTCTCTATTTTCATTTCATTCAGTTGCCTATAATCCACACGTAAATGCCATGTATTATCCTTTTTTATTAACCAATAATACATGTGAAGCAAAAGAACTCACACTGTTGAATTATGTCACTTCCCAACATCTTCCTGACCAGTTTCTCAATTTATCTTTTTTTAACAAAAGAATTTTTATAAGGCTTACAATTGACAGGTTAAACCCCTAGTTTGAAGGGAATTTTATGGTCAAACTTCCTAGCTGGTAAAAGGCCTTTAGGTTTCTTGAACACATATGCATAATCTTCCAAAAGTTTTTCAATTTCTAGACTGACTATAACAATCTTTAGTTCTTCCATTACTTCTAGAATAATTGTTCTACAAACCTCATCATTGATTTTTTGAAACTTTTCCGGACTTTTTTTGCTATAATACACTAAAGTCCGACTCTATTTACAATTTCTTTTAACTTTATCATTCATCCTTTTTTCTTAAAAGATATATTTATCTTAATTAAATCAAATAGGATTGGGGAGTAAATTCTTAACCAATCTACCCCCAACACAAAATTACACGTGCCTAGTTTAAGAATTCTCAGGTCTGTTAAAAACTCATGGTTTTACATGGACCATTTAAAACTAAGAATATAAGAGTCACACAACATGACACCATCATTTGCTATTATCACTGCTAACATAGAAGACTTAACAATTGAAGATTTTAGCTCTTTAATAACATGATCATCAATAAAGCTATGGGTACTTCCACTGTCAATTAGAATAATCAACTCATTTCCTTAGCAACTTCCTTTAATTTTGATAGTGTTGTGAGCATAACTATCAACCAATGCAATGCATTTAGTGACATACCAAACTTCTAAATCTTATTATTCTTTATTATACTATCATTGTTATTATCTATCTCAGTATCCAAAAATTCTTTACTTCATCCTTATTACCTTCAGTCAGTTGCAATCTTTTAGTATTACATTGATATCCAGGTATAAATTTATCTCCACACCTAAAACACTACCCTAATATACGTCTTTATTCATACAAGGTTCAAGAAGCATTTTTCTATCACTGACTTTCATTCTTATATTGATTAAGAGGTTTAACTTGAAGATTATCTATTGGCTTCTCTATATAAATTGTAGAGCTAATTCTTGGCACAAAATTGTTTTTTCTTGCTACAACATTGTTTGATTCTTCCTACCAGTTAGCTTGCTCAAAAGCTGTTATTAATGTCATTGGTTTGAGTATCTTCAGCATATATTTAATATCTTTCTTTAATTCATTAACAAAACTAGAAATATAGTAAGTTCAGACGGTGAAAAATTCACAGCATGCATCAAAAATTTTAATTCCTCAAATTTCCCTATATATTCATCCATACTGCCTTTATGCACCAGTTTGTTGAATTCTTCAACTATATCATCTTTACTGCCAAACCTATTGCACAATTTAGTATGCTTTCCTACCACATATATAACTCTCAAACCAAATCTTTACCTTTCCCTCGAGTAAAGTGATCTTTACCCAATATTATATAGGAATCAAGTTGATCTTGAAAAACTTCATGCATTTCCTCAAGTTATTTCTCTGTAATGGTGATAGATTAATCCTTGAAAGAGATGGATTATATCATGTCCTGTGATGTTTTTGATTATTAGTTTGACCTTTCACATTGCTTTTGAATCCTTGCGATGCTCATTCTTGATTGATGTGAATTCCAATCTCTTTTCCCATTGTTGGAGTGTTCAAAATTCATTTAGAGTTGGCTCCAATTTCTCTTCCTGCCATTTGAGTAGCAAGAAACAACCTGAACTGATTTGATAATGCTTCAATCTACAGATTAATCTGATTGGCTCTCTTGCTTTGTTCCACCCATTGTTCCTACCACTTGCTTTGCAGATCAGCCACTGATTCTTGAATTTCCCGATGAAGGCCTTGTAACCTTTCCTCCAACCTTCTGCAATGTTATTCAACAATTTTCACCTTATTGTTTTCTACCATTTTGAGTCAAGATTTACTTCAAGCCCAGGATAGGCTTTGATACCAATTGTTAAGCTAATAGCTTAACAAGGAGAGAATTGAGAGGAAGAATGAAAGAATAGAACTGAGAAGAAAGAAGAAATGCACTGAATTCTTATTCCTTGAGAGTAACGAAATCCATCTTACATCCTTTATACAATTCAAGTTCAACAAGTAACTTGACTAACTAACTCTGCTGTCTTCTAACTAATTCTCAACTAACTACTAATAGTGCTTAACTACTTTTAACAATATGAATCACGTGGAATTTTGCTCTGCAATCCATTTAGCAGCTGTTTCAGTAGTTGCTGTTGCTCCTGTCTTTCTTCTTTACTAACACGTGCATTCCTTGATTATAACATGTGCAGAACGTAACATAAATGATTGTGATGCAATGCAAATTGATCGACCAATAACTAGACAAAAATATTGATGTTTGATTTGGAAGCGTGAAAACTATTTCTTCCCTACCATAAAAAATTTGAGATAATAGCACGGTGATTTATACAGTGTACAGGCTACATGATTCCCAATGGACAGCAACATTCCTATACTCATCATATCATATGTTCTTACCAACGTGGACCATGAGAGCAAAACTGCAGTAATCAGATCATGAACCATCAAAGTTACACCTTCAAGAGTAAAATCATGAAAGTTTGCAGGGCCATTATCAGGAACCGGGAAACACATACCATCCTTTTGATACCATCTAACCACCCACACCCATGACACACTCATGGGCTCGTGGATGCCTGTGAAGCTTCTTTGACTTGATCATTCCATTCAGAAATACACTTTCCAGTTTCTGGTTACTCGAGACATTCTAACCACTGATTCGACCTTCCTCTAATTACAGAGAAATTGGAGTCTGTTCCTTCTCTTTTGCCAACTTTGCTTGAATTAGTTTATCCAAGATAGGAGGCTCTAAAGGAATTGGATCAAGACAACGTTCTGAAGCACCAACAATCACCTGCTCCATAAAGAAATCAATGCATGCCATTTATTGTTAGAAAGTTTCAAAGTTAACCACAGATATCATAAACTCTGAACTCAAGAACTACAAGTAAAGGAAAGGAATCCAGCCCCCATCGATCGTTCCGATATCTACAACACATTTTCATTTAATAGAACAACAAACAAACATGAACTCCCATAGAAGATTTCCAGGATTAAACTTCAAATTTTTTAGTCAAGTTATTCCTTGATTTACCTCATCAAGCAAAAAGTCAATGGCAGCTTCGTCTTCAACAATTTCCTTAAGAGAAGCCCTTAGGAACTGAATATCCAACTGAATTTGCTGGAATCCACTCCGGTTGAAAGTCTGGAGTCGAACAAATTCTAGTAAACTCTTAAGACAAAGTTTTACTACAGTAGTAACAACAGATTCCTGCAAATCAAGCAGAACCGGTCCACGTTACTTCATAGTCCGTACCAGCAATTCCTCCCTTAATAAAGTTGAGCAAGTATAGTTTCATACCTGTGTATATTCAGTTTTTGTAAAAATCTCAACTTTTTGCTTGAACAATTTTGCCAGGTGGGTTTCAAGAAGTTGACTCCTGGCCCTATGAGTGTTTGACCGAATCATTTTGTCCTCTCGTAATGGATTGCTGCGAGAGGAAGCAGTGCTTCCATTGCTTTCAGAGCGACGATGCTTGCGGAGTACTCCATGAGGTAATATCTGCTTTGCCTCTGTTCTTATTGCTTCCAACTAGTCAGGACAAAATAAAAGTAAGTCCTCAATATTTCTTTTTTTCCAATAAATAGGCGTGGGTCCACACACCACAAATCTACAAGTTGTCACGATTGTCATTGTAGGAAAGTCAAATTAAATAAATTTGGCATCCTAATATACCCCCTAAATATCAACAAGATAATAACCCCAAAAAATCAATGAAGCAACAAACCTCTTGAAGGAATAAATCAACAAACATATGAACTTCTCTAGGTTCCTTGTGCTGTAAAAATAAAGAAAAATTAGAGTCAGATATCAAACTAATTCACATCAAAATAATCTTCTAATTTCACGTGTCATACTAACCTTGACCCAATTTGGAGCTGTAAACCTCTTCCTCAGGAGAACCAATATTTTTTGAGTTATCATGTTTATATACTGAAAAACAGTAGCAAAATAGCAAAATGTTAGTTGGAACAGCTAGTAGAAGTGATGTGTGGATGACAAACGTTACTCAAATTAATTAATTCTGCATTGCATTTTCTGAATCAATCTGAGAGAGCAAATGATATCATAATAGCAAAATGGTTAATGAGTTTCTATGGCACCCATGTGGAGATAATTGCCTTTTTTTTGTAGGGGGTGTTGGGAAGGGGGAAAAGAAGGGAAGAAAGCAGATTTTCTATTTTCATGAGGAATGGGGTTTTTATTTTTGAGAGATCATGGCTCTGCTTCGATCCCATCTTTCTGTTGCATGATTGGGCAAAATTCAAAACCGGAAAGATTCAGTCCCTGATGCTGTGATGGGACCAGTTGTGAGCAAGGGGAAAGTTTTCAGCTATCCTCCAACAGACAGGTGTTTTGGGAGCGGGTAGTGTGGAGTATAACTATGTAGTAAATAAATTTATAGGAATTTTTAAAGCAATGAAGTAGTGATAGTGCCATGAAAATCCAAAATTCACCACACCACCATGAAATTTTTTTGAACCATCACATAAAATAGACACTTAGACATTGCTTCAAGAATTAAAAGATCTGAATAGAGACTTTAGTTCATACATGCTGTAGAAGTATTTCACCATCTGAATGAAAGGTTCGACAAATTTCACCAGGAACAAGTGCTGGCCCATTTTCAGAAGCAAGACCACCACCACCAGAGAAATAAGCAGCTATTTCCTGGCAATCAGGACATTCAACTTAAAGGTAAGCCCAGAGGCTATAGAATTCTAAATTATGATGTTGTACCCGTTAAAAGGAAAATGAAATGAAACTGTGAGTGGCTCCTTGCCTCAGTAATTCTAGGGATGGCAGTTTGTTCAATAAAGACAGACAGTTGAGCCAGCACAAGGACAAGGCCTGGAATCACTTTCTCAACCTGCATACCCTCTGTGGAATTTTCATCTTGACTGGCAGATTTATTTTTCCCTGAAATCAAGAGGAGCCGATCATGAAGTGCCCTGAAGAAATCTTGAAATCCTTCTCGAACCCACACAATAATCAAGTTGCTCAGTTGAAGCCCTCCTAAGTTTTCCTCAAGAAGTTGGCGGAAGTCCTGGAATGAATGAGCCAAGATATTCAAAAATGCTAGGTGAGGATGTCATGTAGATGACAGATAATGTGCCTGTTGGTGACAGAAATATCGAAATAGAAGAATTGAGGAAACAAGCGCACACAAATCATTAGAGAAAAAATAGAATGGAAAGCAAGGCTGTAATATCATCGCCATATATTTGTTAAAAAAAACACCAAATAGCAAGCACAGAGAAAGTGATAGAAACAGAGTCTAGTTAAATTTTCAAGGAACATAATAGATATTTCAGCAGGATTTGTAAATATATATATAGCTTTGGTACAGAGGAAAGGTAAGACTTCAGTTATTCCTGGAAGTACTAATGTCTTAATGGCTATTTATTACCAGTAACACATTCACGCTCCCTTGAAGAACTGCAGTTTTTCCTGCCTCAAGGAAAACCACCAAAAGATGCTCTTTTGCTTCCTCCTTTGGTTTGATATGGACATTGGTTAGGGAATCTGCCAGTTCAAACGGAATTTGAGTAACACTGTTAAGGCTATCTAAAAATCAATAACAATTACGAATTTTCTGAGCTTTTTGGTCAACAAATTTGTGTCCTTTGTAAAGTCATTGGGTGGTGTAAGGTTACAGCCTTATGGGTTCCCACCACTCCAGTATCCTTCATAACCTACGAGACATTCTCAAAAGGTGGACAATTGTATTGACAAGCAAAAGAACCTATCCAACCAAGTTTTATTTTGTTCATGGTTTATAACCACAGAAGTAGAACTTTATTGAAAATGTAACAATACCTGAGATATCATGAAGAAGGTGAGAAAATGTGCTTTTTATATATTGTTTGACAGCCACCTGGGAAGCCTGTGACAATGTAGGATTTTTTTAGTTACAAAGTCCCATAAACAAACAAAATTATTTTTCTCATTCCAGACCAGCGAGAGAAGGAAAATGCAGGTAGGGATTATTATTGAATCAAAGCACAACTGATATTAAAGGACAACCTTCAAAGAACAATCAGGGAGAAGAGCCTCACGCAACACTTTATCCATCAGGTGAACATCTTTCCATATAATTCCTGTATTTGGTAAAGCATTTCAAGAAATCAGATGCAAAGCTTCCAAACAAGAAAGAATCAGCACATGATATTTAATTAACCAAAAGTCATCCATAGGAAAACTGGAGGGAATTCAGAGTAAGGACAGTCAGGAACAAAGAATGTTGAATTGATTTGATGGGTGATGAAAATATTAAAGGAATCAAGCATTTCTTCACCATGATAGTTTTATGATGACACATGCTAACTGCATAAAATTTATACAACAAGGGGAAGTTTCCAGACTCATAGCATCTAACATAACAGGTTTCATTACATGGAAAGATAGCTTACTTTTTAGAAACAAAAGGAAGAAAACTTGCTTTTGCAGGTATAGGATGAGTAAAAAACTTCACTTTCCCACTATCTTTAGGATGGTGAAGAGACCATTTTACAGACCAAACTAAAGACAGCAAAAACAAATTGCAAGAATGGCTAAAGCAAGCTGGAGGAGCATCAGAAAACCAAGCAGCTCGATGAGTAAAGGGAACACTGAGGAAGTGCATCACAATTGCAGAGCACTAGGAATAGAAACAACTTAAAAACTCAAGTCCACATGGCTATCTGGCAGTCAAGGAAGTTTTTGATGTTGTGGTTTCTCCCAACAAAACACCTGACATGGCCCCTAAAGCAGAATGGTGAATTTGGTTGCATTCATGTTATAATTACAGCAATTGATGCTGGAGAACAATGCAATCCCAGTAAACAAACTTTCACTTCTCAATGTGTATTTCAACACTCAATCAGTGATCAATCAAGTATTTTAATTTTTTCAATGGAATGTTTCAACTCTCAATTTTTTTCTTTGCAGTTAAGAATTTGAACTCTCAATTTGGTTTACATCAAGTACCAAATTACATCTACTTTTTTTCTACATATTACGCACATATATTGGCAAGTATTTTATTAGTTATCCCTGGTTCTGGAAGTGTTACGTCACGCCATCACTTAATGACCAAATTATTTTATTTTTAACAAACATCCAATTTAGTATTGATTGTCACAAATTGGAGAGTTGAGATATGTTATTGAAAAAAATAACAATTGAAATACTTGGTTGAAAAAATCAAGAAAGTCCATGTACTTGGAGTGCATTTTCTGGCAAATGATGCATGGTCATAGAGAACTTGATGAAAAAACCATTCAGTAAATTTTTAAAAAATCAAATGAAAATCTTGACTGGTCGGGGAAACGAACATTATATTGCCGTCTAGATTGTGTTGTACGTCATAGCTAAGTTCTAACCTTGCAAGAAGGGGTGCCAAAGAACAAAATAGTTCAATCATGGTTATTGTTTAAGGCCAAAAAAAAAAAAACCCTTTCAATTACACATATTTCTAAAGCAACTTAAATAAAGGACATGAAGAAGAAAAAAACCCTTGAACTCGAGCATAAAGATGCCCCAAACGCATGCTAGCGTGTGTATAGAGAAGTGACATCGTAGAGGAATGACAAACTCAGCAATAAAAATTTAAATTAAAAAAGTAGACAATTTAGAGTAGAATTTGTAGTCCAAAACATGATTTCCAAGAGAAGCAGTGTTGAGAGATCCGTAGTACTTACGAAGAGCACCCAGAAAATTAGCAATTGGAATCCACTCCTTTATGTAACCCGTAGTAATCTCAAAGTGCCTAAAGAAATTGCCAATCATATTACATGAGGAGTCATGTGTGTTTTAAATTCATGCTGTCCAAAAATTGAAAAATAAATAAATATAAAAGCTGTTGTAACCAATTCAATGCCCTTACTTGGCAATCAAGTCTTGAGAAAGTTTAATCAGTTGCTTTTCTGAATCAGGAAAAATTACTTGATAAGCTCGAACAGCTTCAGCAAACTCACAAACTAAAGCCTAAGATCACGCTCAGGATAAAGTTTGTATTAGTATGAGAACAGATTTCCAACAGATATAAAGCTGGTACGTGTTGCACTTACATCATGCGCGGAACCAGGAACTGACTCGGTATTGTTTCCTTGTTCTGAAGGGTTGTTAGATTCTACCAATACATTGGCTATGTCTTCATGCTTGAGCTGAAGGCCTTCAAGAGATTGCTCTAGCTTTTCAAATAGTTTTGCTTTTAAGTTGTCCATCTGCTAAGACAAAGGGCCATTCGTCATCATATGCACACTGGTCTCTCCAACAAAAACATAATAAGAGACACACAATACACATGCCAGGCCAAATAAGTAAAATTTAGCATCTATCAGCAAGAACCAAATGGAGCCTACAACTCATTAGTCAAAAGAAATTAAGAAAAAAATATAAAAAAGAACTGCATCCTCATTAACATGCTAGCCAACCAACAAACAATCTGAAGTGATACATTGAGCGCTATACAAACCGGAAAATTCAACTTCTTAAGAAGTACTGCGGCCTCAGCCCTTGCTTGTATGGATTCAGAATCCAAGAATAGCTTTCCCTGAAAAGCAGATGAAACAACAAGAATTCCACATCAGAAAAAAAAAAAAAAAAAAACTTAACTTTTATAGCACATATCAATAGAAGTCAAGCCTCGGAATTAGGATTTCATTCTTTCAGAAAATCTCTTACCTTAATTTGGAAATCTTAAAGACTATGCCCAAAGATATAAGAAGTCTTAAAGATTTATGACACGGTGAAAAAACTTTGTCAGAGGCTTATACTGGAGATTCCCAACCTCAAAGCCTCATGTAAAGAAATCTCAATTTTTTGCAATACTAACGCTATTCATGTTGTATGGTTTGATATGTGGTATCCAAGTACAGAGCACCGTCCAAACATAAGGAGCATCAACTGAATTCAAATTACAAGTAAACAGCTTGCAATCTAAATGGCCAAAGAAAATGCTGGGAAAATAAGAGACGAAGACACCATCCATGGCTCCCCCGTCCATATGTTTAATTGGGAAAGAAGAATATACCTGCAAATTTTTTGTAATAGTGGCCATAGCTTCTTCAGATGCTTGCTTACAATCCTGGAATGATGAGTCCCCATAGGCCTGGTACACCCAAAAAAAAAAAACTTAAATTTGAAAGTAAAATATGTAATAGAAACAAAAAGACAATTCCCAGAAAAAATCAAGAAAAATAAAAGCTTGAACCCACCATCGAAGGACAAGGTATAAAACGACTAACCTTAAAAATTGGCATTGCTCCAATGTAGATCTTGACTGCATCAGCATATGTCTCTGATTTAATACACTTCCCGAGTCTAGCAGGTAGATCATATATGAACTGCTCTATTCCAGAGAGGAAGAAATTCGTATGACTAGTATAATGCCAAAAACTGGAGTTTTAATTATGTAGAATAAGCGGATTCCATTCGATCCATTAAAAACTTGACTAAAATTATCAAAAAAAAAAATTGAACTACAAGACCCAACGTTTACTAAAAAAATCCATTGCAGCCTTCATTATAGAGACTCTTATGAAACAAAAATGTTGATACATGTGATCATTACTGTCAAGTAAAAACTGGCAAGAGACTAGCATGCAACATGCTCAAAGTTCAACAGCGTAAATAGGTGCACATCACATACAAGTCAACTAGCGAGGTCAAAAACAAAAGTGACTATACAACATCGACGTTATACAGTTCCAATTCAGCATACTTGGCAAGGAACATTCTCTAATCTTCATAAAATACAATTCAATGTTAGTTGAAAATTTTCTCAAAAGTCACCTGCAAGCATGATGTTATCAGTATATAAATATGAATCGTGCAAGAAACGATGGTTTTTGAATACCTGAATTTTTCGAAGAAGGTTGTGTGTGCGATGCAATTTCTCTATATGTTCTCTCTTTTCGAAAAGAGAAGTGTTCACACCATCACTTCTTGATTGTACCGATGTTATCTGCAATGAATTGGTACATTTTGTGATGGTTATAACACTTGGGCACCGGCATTTACATATGTGCAATTCAAAGGACATGTTTAAACAAGGGAATATGAGAAATTTGGCACATGCCTTGCCAAGAAGCTGCTCCATACTTGCTTCCATGCCCACAATATTACTTTTCATCCTGTAGGACGAGAGAAGAAAAAAAAAATCAAAATTGCACTGAAAGGAATTGTTAGCAAAGTCAAATTGTGAGTGGGAAGGGATACCTTTTAATTGTGTCGGTAGCGCTAATAAACTTGTTGTAATTTTCATAAACTAGCATTTGCAAATCGGTGTCTAGATTTTTTATCTCAGCTGCCATTTCAACATGCCTCTGTAGAAGCCCTTCCAAATTTGATTTTTGCACCTGAATTCAAGTTATAAATTCATGAATTAATCAGGAAAAAAAAACAATAAATGATCAATTTAAAAAGCAGGCGTACCAGGAGATTCATGTACTGTTCGGCGTCGAAGGAGGTGGTGTTAATGGCATCTAAAGACGCAAATTTGAAAGAATTGCTAGTATTAGAAACTGAAGGGTCTGGAGAATAGAAGCTTGATAACAAATCTCTCGTTCTCTTTGCCTTATCATCGAACGGCACATCGTCTTCCCCCATTTCGTGAACTATAGTTTCGTTTCGTTCCGATTTCACAGATTCGATTGGTGAAGCTTAGATTTTTATTGGAAATCAATCGATTCTAGGTCCAAGATAATGGCTATGGGTTTGATAATTTGGTTGAGGAAAAGTTCCAGTGAAGTAAGTTTCGCTGCTTTTACCATGAACGTCTGACGAGGTGCATGGCCGCATGGGCACGGCCTACAGAGAGGCAGCACCAGTCTACAAGCTCGTTCCATTATGGCCCAATACTATGCACTCCAAGCCCAGCATCATGTAAACGTTTAGTTTAGTATTATGTTAGTTTGTTTTTTATTTAACAATAAAGAAAAAACTGTTTGGTTATTTTAAGAGTTTAGTATTGTGGTATAGATGTTTTTTTTAATTAAAAATGTATTATAATAAATTATTTTTAATTATTATTTTTATATTAGTATATCAAAATCATTTTAAAACATTTTTAAAAAATTAATTTGATGTTTTTTCATATGAAAATCAATTTAAAAATCACTTTAAAAAACAGAAGCTACTACAATACAAAATGAGCATTTAAGTTATGTTATTTTTCACTAGACTTCATACATAATTTCATTTCAAACATTAATTTTATAAAAAGTAAAAAAACAAGTTTTTCATTTATTTTGCATGCAAAGATTCATCTCATAATAATTTTAGTTTTAATCAAGCATATATTTTTTAAAAATATGCTTTTTTAAAACAATAATTAAAAGTAATTTTTTAATCTATTTTTTATAAACTACAACCATAATACCCAACACAAACTATATATACACGAAAACCTAAAAATAGTGTAAGAAAACATGGACATCTTTCCTCCTTTTCTTTTCTTTTGGTTTCTTTTCGTTTGGTTTCTTTTCATGTGTATTTAGTATTGTAGTATAAGGTGTTTTTCAATTGAAAATACTTTAAAATAATATTTTTTTTATTTTTGACATCAATATCTCAAAATCATCAAAAAAACATCAATTCCGTATTTTTTCAGGTAAGAAATAATTTAAAAAATATTTAAAAAAAAACAGATTGTAATGCAAAATTAAATACCTACAAACTTAATCACACATTTTATTTTCTCGCTCTCACCTATTTCAATCATTTCCTATTTAATTAATTCTCCATTTCACCTCTCATAACATTCTCACCAATTAGTTCTCACAATTTCTTGGACATGAAATTATTAGAATAATGATATAATTTTTTTTTGAAAAATATTAACGTCTTTTTTATTTGTTTTTTCAAGAATCACACTCGGATATAAGATGTTACGAAAAGAAACCCAAGTTAAGAGTGGTAAAGTTTTCTCTCTTAACTATTATTACATTTTGTGATAAAAAAAAAGTACCTAGGCTTTCCTTCCATCATCATATTATTGATCATGGTTTTTTTTTTACTGTGTTTCCTCGCGGTTTGTGAAGAAGCACGAAGAGAAATATATGGTTTTTTATTATTATTACTCTGTGAGAGGGAAAATACTAGAAAAAAAAAACTGAAAAATCGATTAAATTGAAAAAACCGGAAAAAAAAATAGCTAAAAAACCCGAATCGTGAAAAAAATCGATTAAACTGATTAAAATTTTTAAAAAACCGACCAGTTTGGTTCGGTTTTATAGGCCTAAAATAAAAAAACCGAACTGAGTCAAACCGAAAAAAACCGGTTTTTGATTTTCATTGTGTTTCCTTGGTTTGAATTGGTTTTGGTTTTTTTTTTAATCAGTTTGATTATTTTTTTTAATAAAAATTAAACCGAATAAAAAATGAAGAGAAAGAAGGATTAAGAAAAAAGAAAAATAAAAAAGAAGGGAAGGGAAGGGAAAGGAAGAAATCAAGCCAAGGATATTTTATTCTTTTCATTCAGATTTAAAGTGTAAATTTTCAAACATGGGAGGAAAAGTATGACCATGCGCGGACCTTGAAAGGTCGAGGGAATTCTCCATTCTTATCTTCTACCCAAGAGAATTTCTTAAATAAAGCCACTAAAATCTCATTGTAGTCATGGGATTTTGGACTTTTTGAACTAGTCGGGTGATGGCTTTATTACGATAGACGCACAAAGATTTTTCTTTAAGGGTTGATATTTATTTCATAATTTTTTATAGCAATCTCATTAGTGTTTAGGATTATAATAGCAATTATTTTTTAAAATATTTTTTACTTAAAAATAAATTAAGATAATATTTTTTAAAAATTATTTTTGATATTAGTATATTAAAATAATCAAAAAATTATTTTAAAATAAAAAAATAAAAATTATTTTTTAAAAAAAACTTTTAAAACACAAAAACTAACCAATTCTAAATCTAAAATCATCCTGCAACAATCTCTTAGAGTCATCAGCCCCCCTCTCTCTCTCTCTCTCTCTCTCTCTCTCTCTCTCTCTCTCTCTCTCTCTCAAGTTCATTTACCTCTGAGCTCGAGGCTTTGTATAAAACATTGAGCCCATGTAGGTTTGTCGTGAGACAAGAAAAATAAAGATAATTCGCATGAATTTTTACTAAATTAATTTTTATTTTTAATCATATTATTTAATTAAAATAACATTGTTTTATTAAAAGATAATAATATTTTAATAAAATAAATTGGATTGACTAATGAACCTCTGATCAAGATCTAGACTATATGAGAGCTAAAACTATATGAGAGCTAAAACTGGGTTTTATAACTATAAGATGAGTATTTTTTATTCTAGTAGCACATCTTTGTTTCTAAATTCATCTATTGTCACATGTCTACCTCTGTTTATAAAATAAAAGTTTAATAGCTATGTTCTTTTATCACATAAATGTAAATTCACAATAAATGTGCTTTTAGATGCCTTACGTATGCAGGAAAGGAGAATACAACTTCAAGCGTGCACAATGACCCGTCATGCATTCCTTATTTGACTTTTTGTGGGATTACAGGAGAGTATATAAACAAGAAAAATAACAAAGTTTAGAAAGATGCACACAATGTATGTGACTTGTCGTATATCTTGCTAGTGACTCTCTTTAATTGTTAAATGACATTGTAAGATAAAAAAAAAAAAAAAAAAAGAGAAAGAGGAAAAGATATTGAACCGAAACTCTAATGAAAATATTATTAGTACTGTCAGAAGATTATCTCTAAATTATTGTTATATTTTATTAATGAGAATTATTCTAAACTAAAATAAATATATTTATCTTACTTTTTAAAAAACAATCACTCAAGTCGAACCAATAATTTTTAGTATTTTTTAAAAAATATTTTTTAGCTGACTCAAACCTGTTTTGATGATTGTTTAGGCCCTACATGGACTTTGAAAACATGTTTCGGATCCAAACCTTGGTCATGGGCTAATTTTAAAGCCCATGCCAATGCCCTTGTGGGCGTGGTGTTCAAGCCTAGTGCTCAAGGTGTTAGGCCTACACCTAGCAACCTTACAGGCTCATGCACTAGGCCCAGACCTAAGTGCCAAGCACGTGCCCATTGGACCATGGGCTTCAGCCTCATGCTCGAGCTCAAGCATGTTGGTAGATTTTTTTAGACTCAATATACATCATAGCTCATTTTAAGCATGGTTGTTTTTGGCATAAACCCAACACTTTTCTTCTTAAAAAGGTTTTTCTATCAAATCTTTATTTTTTTTGTCTGAATCATACTAGATGTGCACTTTTAGGTACACAAAAGTCTTCCATGACTTACTTCTTTTCTATCTCATTGATACACATGTGAGGGATATTCATTTTTTATTAATGTTCATGTCAATGATATCTATCCCATTAATATATATACAAAGGATATATATATATATATATATATATAAAAAAAAAAAGAGATATTTAACTGTTATTACAAGAGTAAAATAACCTTAATATATATTCATTGGTATGTAATATATATAATTACATTCATCATTCTAAAAAGTTAGCATGGTGGTTAAAGATATCAGATCTTAATTGAAACCTAAAGTAACACGAAAATATTTTTAGTAAAGAAAAAAAAAAACCTGCATCTGGTCAAACATAGGATAATATTTGCAACGAATCCAAGCTCTTAATCATTTCCTTTTTGAGTGTTATCTCTGGGCGCAGTACAGTAAAATACAGATAAATTCTTATAGTTTCCATTTTAAATTTTAAAAATCACTAATATCTATCCTCATTATTGATTCAAGTTTTGTATGGAAAAAAAATATCAATAGCAATTCATTAACTACTTAAATAATCCTCGTCCGTTGATTCAGCCATGATGACATTGGGTTTTTTCCTCCTTTTGCCAGCCGTTCAGGACTCATGAATGAAAAAGACCAGCAAATCTCCAGAGCACAGAAAGCTTCGTTTTTACACCTTGACACGGTAAGAGAAGAATAATTATAGTATATTCCTCTATGAAAAAAAAATACAAAAAAGAAAAAACAATGGATGGATTGGCTTCCAAGCACAGCTGGCGTCATCCTGCACGCCAGCAATTACACCGATGCCACTCATAACTCTCTAGCAAATTTAATAACCCCACTGTTTTTTTTTTTTTTCAAAAGAATTAAAAGTATTTCTCCACACCAGCTATATTGAACCCCACCTTTTCTATAAAATCCGCAGCCAACAACGGTGCTAGCCTTCCTTTCTCTTCGCCTGTATCTTGGTACTCCAATTCTAACGTTTCTGTCCTCCCGATACTCTCCATCTCTTCGTTTCTTTAGCGTGTCGCAAGCCAAGTCTTCCCTTTTCAGTCTCTCTCTCTATTATCTGTCTTCAGATCTAGAGTTTCGGATCTGAGTTTTGGGTTACTTCTTCTTCTTCTTCTTCTTCTGTTTTCTTTCCTGATAATCCTAGGGATCGAATATTAGGGTTCTTTAAGAAGTACCAATGTTTTTAGAATTCCTATGACTTACTCTATCCTCATGCGACGAATTCGAATTCTCCACTCTTTTTCGGTTGTGTTTCTCTACTGGTTCTATGTGTTCTCATGAGTTAAATTAAATCAAATATCTCTGCTAATCCTGTTTGTTTTTTAGATCTTGAACCCTGATTCTTCATCTAATCTAATTACAACCGAAGGTATTGAATTTATTTGATTAAACTAGTGATTATTTTATCGAAGAATCTAGAAATTGTAAAAAATAAAATGTCTGCAAGGCAAGCAGCGAGCTCAGGATCGGACAGCGAGCCACGATATGCGAACGTCGATGAGAGGAAAAGGAAGAGGATGATATCCAACAGGGATTCTGCCAGGCGGTCCAGGATGAGGAAGCAGAAACAAATGGAGGATTTGGTTAATGAAGTGAGCAAATTGCAGAACGAGAATAATCAATTGATGCAGGGTATCAATGTTGGCCAACAACGCTACATGGAGATGGAATCAGCCAACAATGTTCTGAGGGCTCAAGCTGTGGAATTGACTGAGAGGCTGCGGTCGTTGAACTCTGTGCTGCAGATTGTGGAGGATGTTAGCGGACTCTCCGTGGAGATACCTGAAATACCTGATCCTTTGTTCAAGCCGTGGGCAGCTCCCGTGTTCAGTAAAGCCTATTATGACATCTGCTGATTTTTTTCAGCATTGATGAATGTGAGCTTGTTCGGTGCCTTGCTGGGAGATTGTGTTTCTTGTTCGGGTCTTTTTTTTTGTCTATCTGGGTCTTTATATTATGTAGTTTATTAGGTCGTAGGTGGATGCTGGTATCGCGTGAATGTGTTTTGATGGGGGTGTGGTTTGATCGGAGTTGTGATGTTACGTGTCCTGTTTTAATTTCTATCTGCGTTTATGATGAGTCAGTTTCCAATCTGTGGCATTTTCTTCACTGCTAATTTCAATGTGATTGCGGTGGTGTTGGTTTTTATGTTAAAACCGTGTTTAGTGATTTTTTATTTTTTATTTTAAATAATTTTAATTTTAATTTTTATAGTTTTAATATATTAATATTAAAAATATTTTAAAAAAACATTATTTTTATTCATTTTTTAAAAAAATATTTTAAAAAAAAACCTTCAATACATTATCAAACCATAACTAAACACAATTAAAAAAATTAATGAATTAATATGGAAGTAAATTTTTTCTTTGAAATAGCACAGTTCAACAATGTTATGATCAAACCATGTTATTTTTTGCTTAACCAGCGTTTAGTTCTAAAAATAACACAGAAAATATCAAAACTATCTCGATTACATCTCCTCTTGGGTCTAAACTTGTTCTATTAGTCCATAAATATATATGTTAGGTTATCCACATAATTTGTTTGGGGCAAATTCTCTTTTAGTTATGATAGACTCACACTTGATTGATCGTAATCACCCATTATTGTGTCAACAATAATTTTTTAAGATTTTAATTAGAGTTTATTTTTTAGTCTATAAAATAAACAAATATATATATTTTGACTCATAAAACATATTTAGAAGAAAAATTTTATAAAATTATAATTTTTGTGTAAAATAATTGATCGATTAATACAATTGGATCCAACCAGTCAACTAGTTAAGACAGAAAATTAGGGTTAAGTATGGTATAATTAAATTATATTATTTTATTAAATATTTTTGATTTACTGTCCTAAATTTATATAAAAAAAATCCCAAAATGTCCCCTCGTGCACTTTGATTGCCGCACACATGGAAGGAGTTTGGGGCTCAATTGACTGGATGATGAATTATTACCAGCTTATCATTGTTGTTGGTTGCTTTATAGTGGAAGTAATTCAAATAGTTAATCCTGCTTCTTCAACGTGAATTAGTGGGTTGTAATGCTTATATAATGATGCAAGTTGCAATGTCTGCTTACTTGCAAGGATAATTGCTCCCACTGCACCTCATCCTCTAAGCACTGGAAGAGAAGAAAATGGTGTTTGTGTACAAGAACTTTTAGTTTTCTCATCCCTGCATCGGAGATTAAATTTGTTACGTTTACTTATAGATGGCATCTAAGCACTTTGCACCTAGTTTCCGAGTGATATTGCTTAGGCTTGGGTTGGAAGGTACATATTAAGAGACCGTTTGTCTTTGCGTTTGTAACTGCGTTTCATCAAATTTTGAATTTTTTTTTTTTAAATTGAGTGCGGTTTGTACCTTTTGGATCGTTTTGATGTACTGATGTCAAAAATAATTTTTAAAAAATGAAAAAACATCATTGGCATGTATTTCGGTACAAAAAGCTATTTGAAAAGCAACCACTACCACACTGCCAAACACACTCTAAGTCGAATGATTGTTCACGGGGTTAATTTTTTTTTTTCTAAAACTTAATTCTTTTTTTATGTTTTTAAATTGTTTTAATATACTAATTTAAAAAAAAAATTTAAAAATATTTTTTTAATATATTTTTAAATTACAAATACTTTAAACCACAAATATAATTCCAAATAGGCCAAATGCGTTTGTTCACTAGGGGCGTCGTAAACAAACATAGGAGCAGGGAGCGTATCGCTTGCAGCACTGGATAGCTGTTTAGGCATATTTCTTATGGTGGGTACTGTGTGTCTGTTTTGGGAAGTTGAAGGTTCATGGAAATCACTGGAAAACTATGTGCCGTCAAGAAGCTGTGCAAAATGGACTTTCCAGTTGATGTTTGGTGTTTACCCACCTCGTGAATCCCGGGGAACAATGTAGTTTTCATTGCTATTTTCTATTTTGGGTGTTAGGGGTGAGTAGAATCATCAGATGTGTTCCCTATACTGAAGCTTCCGGGAAGATGAACTGCCATGCAAAAGCATGCGAGCTCAATCAGAAATTCAATATGCAAATCTTCTTTGACTAGCAGGCGAGGAAGCAAGGATGAATAGTTGCGTGAGCAGCCATGATTCTTGCTGTGGGGCATGCATCTAGAGTGTTCTCAATACCAATTTGAGACGCTTGTTTTCTGTTGTGATCGATTCTCATCTCTTCTAAAATTAATTTTGCCTAATCTGACAAGCAATATGTCTAATAAGCTGAAATAAAAATTTAATTGGTGAGACCCGTCACTGGTATATATATTCCTTTCTTAGTTTTTACCCGAGAGCCGCAACCCTCCTCCTAAAGTACACGTAATCTATTCAGTAGTTTTTGTTTTCCGGTGTTTTTTAAAATACGTTGACCTTGATGTTTTTCCTAGTGTTTTTGATGAATTTTCTAGCAAAATCATAAATCCTACCGCATCGTACTGTCATAAAAATCCCAGCCTCCGCCCTAAATACCAACTACTTTAAACCTCTTGACTGTCTTCTTACGAACAAAAGTTAGATTTTATTTAGGGGTATCAGATTTTATATAGACGGTATTTCAAGCATTTATAAATTTATTTTGAATAGCAGTATATTGAAATGATAAAAAAATATAAAAGAATTAATTTAAAACAAAAAAATATTCAAAAATAACCAAACTGTAATTCAACGAAATAATCTCTTAATACATGATAATGGAATCAGGCTGTTAATTTTATTGTTGGTCATTTAGCCATTGCTTTCTTCTATCGTGGTTCGCCTGGATTGTGCACAAGGATATTCTTGACCAGGCTTAATTTAACGTAAATGGTAGGTCAGCGAAAAAACACAAGGTGGTTAATTCTATCCTAGGTCCTACAGTATCTGAAGAAAAATGGAGGCTATTGCTTGAGGACATGTATTTTGAAGGATGGCCCAGTAATAGAAAAAAATAGATAATTGTATTGTACTCGTAAATTTTTCCAGCACGTAGGTTACAAAAGCTAACGGTGTGGTTCATTGCATCCAGGCTTCAGCTACATGAGTAAAAAATATATTGGCTTTTTTAGACTCTTTTTTTTGGAAAAATAAAGACAAAATGGCCAGTAATTAACACCAATAATTAACCACCAAATTTATGATATCCACCAATATCTCCATTGTTACACAAACCAATATTAAGGATCCAAATTTAATAAACATCTAAAGTTTGCTTATTAAAAAAAGATGCACCAAGTAAAAACCATTTCAATCCTCGTAAGTGCGGCATTCATCTGTCTCTGGGTTGTCCTTGCAGTACTCCTCCAAAGGATCGGACCCTTTCTTCTTGTCCTTGGCATGGCTAGCAGCCGCACTCAGCTCCTCCACTTCATCCCATGCAGCTGCGCATTCTCCACTAGCTGCATCACCGGAGCACGCCTCCTCCGCTTCTTTTATGCTCTTTTCCACCTTCTCTGATATTCCCTCAGGGGCTGCTCTCACGGGTCGGACTTGCACGCGCCCGGACCCCAGTTGGTAGCTCCTCCTCCATTGTTGGTTTAACTTGATGAGGGGTTGAGCTTTTGGTGTGTCTGTTGCCTTAGCTAAGACTCTAGGGGTCGAGAGGTTAAGACCAGCTATTGTTGCCATTCTTGTTTTGTGTTGAGTTTGTTGCTGTGGTACGGTACAATGGAGATAAAATTGATATTGTCGAGGGAAGGTGACCTTGAGGAGCTTGCTATATAATTGGAACACGAAACATCATTTGAACACAGATTTCTTATCAGGTGACAACCAATTGCACGCTTCCACGTCAGACTGGGGCTCGAGATATTTTAAAGAAATATCACTGTGTCCTGACTTTTACTGCATGCAAAAATAGCTGTATTTATTTTTGCGGTTTAAATTGTTTTTTTTATATATTTTAAAATCATTTTATATGCTTGTGTTAAAAATAGATTTAAAAAAATAAAAACATAGATATATAAAAAAACATTTTCTAATACAATTTCAAACACTGTTATTCTCTAAACAGTTAAACTAGATTTTTATCCAATTATATTTCAATGAAAACACAGCAAAATGCTATTTCAAATTTCATTATTAATTTTTAATTTAGATGGATTGGATTAAAAAACAAAGTTATATTATTGTGATTTTTATGATAAATAAAATCATATCAATTTATTTTAAATTTAATAGTTATAATCAGACATCATAAAAATATATAATATAGAGGAATAATTTGTAGCTGATAGTCTGTGATTTATCGGTTCATCGTAAGTGGAACTCTCTCTTCTCCTCTTTGTTTTTGTTATTCACAATCAATTTATTCAGAAAATCATGTGTTATAGATATCTTTTGGACACTTTAGACTGAATAATTTGGTTTTGTTCCGTATTTTATAAAATGCTTGGACACTTGGCCTCAAAGGCAGGACTCACAGGGAGTTTATTTCATAATTTGTTTCAAATCATTTGGAAAATGGGTTAGCTATCAGGGGATTCTTGTTTGCAGTGGGAAGCAAATTACAAAAGCACTCAAGCTGCAGATGGAGGTGCAAAAGTGTCTCTATGAGCTTGTTTCACAGTGTGGTTGTGGGTGCTTTTCAAATAATTTTTCGTGTCAAAATACATTTCAATAATGTTTTTTCATTTTTAAAAAATTATTTTTGACATCAGCACATCAAAACGATCTAAAACGTACAAATTATATTAAATTTTAGCAAAAAAAAACATTCAATTTTTTTGAAAACGAAGGTTGAAACGCGTTCCCAAACGTGCTCTACATGAGCAATTGGAGGCATGTTTTCCTTGCCATTTGGCATCCAATTAATTTGTTTATTGTCATTTTTTTTCTCTCATCAGTATGATCTTTTATCACCAACCTGGGTTCTTAAACTCCTGCATAAATGAGGAAAAAGAAATAACACAAGTCAGTATACGTTTTTGGAACATGAAAATCATAGCGACAAAAGCAATGAAAGGCAATGTAAATTTGAATGTTTGCTTAAAGCTATTGAGGATTTAAAAAGTTTGAACTTTTGATCATTGTGATAATACCAATTCTTGGAATTTTGGTTACTGAAAGGTGGACAAATAAATAAATAGTGTCTCCAAGGAACGTAGCGTGAAGGCAAAGGGCTTGAAATTTGCACAGCAGGTCTCGCGTTCGAGTCAGGGCGTGCATCTCTTGTAAAAGCCTGGGACAGCCGGGGTTTTGACTCGCTCACCTGGGCCCACAAAATACGCTTTTCGGGGGTAAGGTTTCCTCGAATCCAAAAAAAAATATAATAATAAATAGCTTGCTAAATATATAAATTTCAAACATGAAAAGAATAAATAGAGTTCAAGTTTAAAATTTTCATTTAAAATTATTGGGTTACAATAGTGTAAGTTGAAAGGAGTTGGGCTGGGTTGGTTCAGAAAGCCCAGTACCAAAAGTTTGCTAATAAAGTCTAAAAAAAACTAAGCCAATAATAAGTAATAACCCAAAAAATAAGTCCATTTGAAAGACATTGGATTTATTGGTTCTCAAAGTAAAAAAACCTACTTGAACCGATTTCAGGTCGACCCAAATCAAAATTTTTAGAAATTAAAGTTTTATTAGATTTTTTAATCCAAATCCAAATCCGACCGTGAACACCAGCTCTTTATCAGATTCGAGTCCTCCATCGCGTCGAGTGCCGGACAAGGGAAACATCGGAGATGGACCAAATGGCAAAGGGGGGAAGCTCGGTTTCTTGGCTGGGAGCTATTTGAAATTCTGGGCCTGGAAGCAAATTGAAAGCGGTGGTCCGTGAAGCAAGAATATTTTGGAAAATAAATCTAGCAAAGACAACATGGAGATCGAATTTCTTAAACAAATTAATGTATTTATGAGAATTTATTATTATTATGACTTCCTAAAATTTCAACTGCTAAGCTTCCAGAAATTACCACATATTTATTGAAAGAGTAAATTTTACAACCCAGTCCTACTAATTCCCTGTTTTAAAGAAGCAAATTATTTAATCCCTCTTGACTCAGAAAAATCATATTTAATCCCCCTTTTCATTCTTTCGTGGCCGTTATTAGTTTAGTCTTTCATTTAATTTATTTTTATTTAGATGATGAGTTTTCACCTTTCCAATCAATGTTTTTTTAACAATAACAGTAAAAAATGGTCAAAAAAATAATTAATTATTTTCAGAACTAAAATTACTAAACCACTTGTCTCTTAAAGATTCAGAGAATAAATTACAATTCAATCTAATTAAAACATAGTTTTAACAGAAATTACCAAAAGACAGAGTAAAATGACAAATTTTATAGTTAACTGTGGTGACTGGTGAGTGAGGTTAATAAAAGGATTTTGAGAGTTCGGTACAGTTATTTTTAAAAATCTATTTTGTTTATAAATAAGTTAAAATAATATTATTATTTTTTAAAATTAATTTTGACTTCAACCTTATAAAAAAATTATTTTTTTTATTATTGCGGTTGTTTTTTAAAGTGTTTTTAATTTAAAAATATATCAAAATTATTTTTTTATTTTTAAAAATTATTTTTAATATTAATACATCTAAAAATATAAAAAATTATTATTTTAAAGTAAAAAAAATAAAAAATTTATTTTATTTTAAAAATATTTTAAAAATATAAAAATAAATAAGATTGCGTTGTGAAGAAGCAACTGATTGAAAAAAGAACCTACTTGTAAAAAAGATAAATCCTATTTTTTATTTGATTGAGAGCCATTTGGACGGCGAGAAAAGAGATTCGTTTGGGCACCAATCAGCTCACGATATCAAGTCAACATATATCGGTGGGAGCATCAATCACTGCTACCCAAATTGCTCTCTACAAATCCAATCAAGATGGGTCCAAGTTTAACCATCTAGATTGTGTCCAGTGGTAAGAGTTTGGGATCAAGAGATTTATTCTCTTTGTATTCTCAGGTTCGAGCCCTATAGTTACTCATATGATGGTCACTGGAGGCTTACATTATCGTTAATTTTAGGTCCCGTGGGATTAATTGAGGTACACAAAAACTAGCCCGAACACCTACATTAAACTAAAAAAAAAAAAGATAAGCACAAGTTTGTGTGGCACAGGCTTAATAGCAGATTTTTTATCGAAGAGATTATTTTAACACTAGACGTGACCTTTTCACTATCCACTCAATTAATCACCGTTTATTGTCTCATATATTATTGTAGATCATAATATTATATATATATTTTTAAAATCTTCGCTTATTTTTTCTTCACAATTAAACCCTATTGAACCAAATTAGAATCGTATATATTTTTTTTTTTGGAAGTGAGAGTTGGGTTAAAAAATAAAGATTTAAAATGAATAAATCATAGGTGGCAAATCTATAATTAATTTATAAAGTTTATTTGCGTTCCTCATCTTTTCAAGTTTTTTGCTAATCAGTTTCTACAATTTAAAAAAAAAATATTTAGATATCAAATTTTATTTTCTTCTCTTTTAGTATTTGTTTTGTGAAGAAAAGAAAAAGGGTTGTCGAATTCTGGTCTAAAGAAAGAAAGTTGGTGTTGGAAAAGATTTAAACCACTAAAACAATTAATTTTTCTGTTAAATGATTTCATATGATGAGGAGGGTTACGATTATGTGTTCCTTTTCAAATTAAAAAAACAGATTCAGGCTCAGGAATATTTTTGATTTCAGGTTTTGGACCGGTTTTTTGTATGTTTTTAGGCTATGAATTGGTTTAACAAGGTTCCTAGTATGTTTTCTAGGTGTTTTAGATCAAACAAATATGTTGAAAATGAGTTTTTAAATCGAAAAAACAAATAACCCTGTTTTTTCGACCACATCAATGACCGAATTCCATGATTTATAAACGACGCAATGTTTAGTATTTTTCAAAAAAACCGGGGTGGTGACGCATCATGAAACACATTAAACTTAAAAAAAAAAAATTAAAGGTTTGCATGCGAGCTCTTTCTTGATTAGGCTAGGCACATGACCTCATTCCTTTTTTTTTCAATTTTTTATATGTATTCTTTCAAATATTTTTTTTAAATTTTAATTAATACTCATTCTCTATGATGTTTTCTAGATTTTTTAGTATTGCTTGAATAATAATAATTTTTTAATTATACTGGATGTGTTTAATTTTTTTAGAGGTTAGCATGATTTATTTGCAATCGTTTTTGTATATTTTATATAGATTAAATATTTTTTATAATATTTTTAATATGTGCAACATTGTATTTTTTTTTTACTTTTATTTTGTTTAATAGATTTTATATGTGTGTTAATCTTTATTGCAAATTGATTTTCATAAAATAATTATTAGACACAATCAAGTAAATGAGTCATGTTGCAATATTAAATATTTTTATTAGCACTAGTATTTTAATTTTTTCAATTATATTTTTATTTGTCGTTGATTACTTTGTTTTTTGTTTTTACACAATGATTAATGATTTATTTAATTAAATGCGTGTATAAATTTTTTGATATACATTGATATTTTTCCATGTAAAAAATCGAGTTTAAAAATTCAACATGTTCAAATTTATTTAATTATGTATTGATGTTTGTAATTTGATCTTTATTCTTATGATTTTTTTTTATAATTATCTTATAAAAAATTTATTCTTTTTAATTTTATTTTTTAATCCAAGCTGATAGTATTGTTTTTTATTTAATTCTTATTGATTAGTTTTTTTTATATTTATATTTTCTCATTTGCTATTTTTTTTAATATGATTAAAAAAATCAATTTATTTAATTGATTAGGACTAAAACACGCTGTCAACATTAAAATATTTTATTATAAAAACAATTAAGACACGCATCGTGTCGCAGTCACAAACAACTAGTGTGTAGAGGTAGATTCTTTTGCAGGCGGTCAATTCTGATTGAATAGTTTCAGCGTGACAACATTATTACTTCCCGTCCCCATTTAAAAAAGTAGCAGGTGGTAAATGATGCGGCTTCACAAAGTCTATCATCGCCTCACTCTCTTATCTCTCTCCCCATCCTCTCCACCACCACCACCTCCCTTGACATCATCTCTCAGCCTATTCACGTCCGTTCGTACTCCTGGCCACCTGAGAACTCATCACTCTAAAAGGTTCAAGTCAATTTGTACTATGACTTCTAGATTCCCCAATCTAGTGCCTCTAAACTCGATTGCAGCCGAAAATGTTGGCGGTCGCTCTAATGACTCCGTTTCTTCCGCGTCTACTGAAGATGAAGGTGCTCGCTACTTTTCTCATCAATTTTTTTTTGAAGTTTTGGTTTAAATATAGTTGTTTTTTAAACTGTTTTTTTTTTAATAATATATTTATATTTTTAAAAATTTATTTTTAATATTACCACCTTAAAATAGTTTTTTTTTTTTTTTTTAAATAATCATGAAACGTGTTTCAAAATAGCCCCTTATTGTGCTATTAATCGTATCAGCTGACTAGATTCTTTGAAAAACATGAGTTTAAAGAAATTGGTGAGAAATAAACGATGATTGCTTGATTGAGAATCCTTAGGCTTAGTAAAATAAGCTGATCACTAGTCGAATATATCAAGCAATTTGATTATTTTGCGTAAATTAGGCCTCTGCTTTTGTCAAATCTTAGTATTTGCGGAAGAATCGATGATCATAGCTCTTATCTAGTGTGTTTTTTATTTATTTGTAAAACGTAGAAGCATTGGCAGGTAAATATCAGCTTCCCCCACCTGAGATAAAAAACATTGTTGATGCCCCGCCTCTCCCTGCGTTATCATTTTCACCACAAAGGGATAAAATACTTTTTCTCAAGCGGAGATCCTTACCTCCACTGGCAGAGCTAGCAAGACCAGAGGAGAAGCTGGCTGGCATGCGTATTGATGGGAAATGTAATACTAGGAGCCGGATGTCATTCTACACTGGTATTGGCATTCATCAGTTAATGCCTGATGGTATACTAGGGCCTGAAAGGGAGATACATGGATATCCAGATGGTGCTAAGATCAATTTTGTCACCTGGTCTCTTGATGGAAGGCATTTGGCCTTCAGCATCCGATTTGACGAGGAGGACAATAGCAGCAGTAAACTTAGAGTATGGGTTGCTAATGTGGAAACAGGGCAAGCTCGACCTTTATTTCAGTCACCAAATGTTTACCTAAATGCTGTTTTTGATACTTTTGTATGGGTGGATAACTCTACTCTATTGGTTTGTGCCATTCCATCATCTCGTGGAGATCTACCAAAGAAACCATTGGTGCCATCTGGTCCAAAGATTCAATCTAACGAGCAGAAAAATGTCATTCAAGTTAGAACCTTTCAGGACTTGTTGAAGGATGAGTATGATGAAGATTTGTTTGACTACTATGCGACCTCTCAACTTGTGTTGGCTTCTTTGGATGGAACAACGAAGGAAATTGGAAATCCAGCTGTATATACATCAATGGATCCATCCCCTGACCAGAAGTACCTTTTAGTTAGTTCTATTCACAGGCCATACTCTTTTACTGTACCGTGTGGAAGATTTCCAAAAAAGGTAGAAGTATGGACAACTGATGGGAAATTCGTGAGGGAAGTCTGTGATTTGCCTCTAGCCGAGGACATTCCCATTGCAATCAGTAGTGTGCGCAAAGGGATGCGCAACATCAATTGGAGAGCAGACAAGCCTTCAACACTCTACTGGTATATAAATGAAAATTCTAATTTTTCACTGTGCTTTGTGCTGGAATTGGCAGGATTACATGATAGCTGCATGACCCTAGTTACATAACAGTATTAACGAACAGTTTTAGCATTATGTAGTGGCATGTGGTGCTGCATGTACTTGTTACTTTTGTTCCTTATTTTTTTCATTGACTCCTGTTGACGTTTTAGGGCAGAGACACAAGATGGAGGTGATGCAAAAGTTGAAGTTTCCCCAAGAGATATAATTTACACGCAGCCAGCTGAGCCGTTGGAAGGTGAACAGCCAGAAATCTTGCACAAACTTGATCTTCGCTATGGGTAAGATATGATCTGCATGTTACTTGCTTTCTTTGCGAAATTTGTTTACAATGGGTTCTTAAATTGTGGATGGCTGGGATAATTTTAAAACTTTTGGATCATTTTTTTTTATATGTTTTGACAATGATACTCTCATACTTCGTAGAAAGAGCTTAATCTTGCAGACTCACTGACATTAAAAAAAATTCTACAACCAATCACAAGATTCTTAAGGATAGGTCTAACGCTAGCTTGGACTAGCGTTCACTTCTGTCAAAGTATATGTTTGTTCTTGCTCCAAGCTCTAATTACATGTTGCCTTCTCTCAGGCACCTATTTCATCCTTACATTTCCAATTTTTTGTAATTATCTAGAAACATGCAACAGTTGCCGAGGAGGGTCATTTGAAGACATGACTGTGACATTTTGTTTGATCACCTTATGGGTGGGTGTGGGTTTATTTTGGAAGACTAATGCTACAGATACTAAGAAACTTTTACTAAAGTCTCTAACTAAATGAGGCATTGTTATCACATTGGTGATCTTTGCTATGTAAATGGCACATGATTTATCACTTAGGGAAGATTTAAAATTTATTATGATGTGCCGTTCACCTATATGATTATTTAGCAAGATATTTTAGCTGGAAAGTCTTAAGTTTCTCTATCATTATTCTTTTTGAAAACACGCTAAACGAATAAACTTAGGTTCTTGTTTTGATTTTTGTTTCTTTCACCTCCACAGTGGGATTTCTTGGTGTGATGATTCACTGGCACTAGTTTATGAATCATGGTACAAGACAAGGCGAACAAGAACCTGGGTGATATCTCCTTGTTCAAAAGATGTGAGTCCAAGGATACTATTTGATCGGTCATCAGAAGATGTGTACTCCGATCCTGGCTCTCCCATGCTGAGGAGGACTCCTGCTGGAACTTATGTGATTGCAAAGATAAAGAAGGAAAATGATGAAGGCACTTATATTTTACTGAATGGAAGTGGTGCTACATCTGAAGGGAACATCCCCTTCCTTGATTTGTTTGACATGTGAGTTTTTCAGAAAAGAACCTTTCGACACATGTTCCTTACCTGGTCCCCAATACTCATTGCTCTCATAATGATCTATACCAATTTCTTTCAGAAATGCAGGCAGCAAAGAGCGAATCTGGGAGAGCGAGAAGGAAAAGTATTATGAAACTGTTGTTTCTCTTATGTCAGATTACGAAGAAGGAGATTTACTCCTTGATCGGTTGAAATTATTGACCTCCAAGGAGTCAAAAACAGAAAATACACAATATTCCATCAAGAAATGGCCTGAGAAGAAAGTATGTCAGATAACAAATTTTCCACACCCATACCCACAGTTGGCGTCGTTGCAGAAAGAGATGATCAAGTACCAGAGAAATGATGGGGTTCAGCTCACTGCAACATTGTACCTGCCACCAGGCTATGATCCTTCAAAAGATGGCCCTCTTCCATGTCTGTTCTGGTCTTACCCTGGAGAATTTAAAAGTAAAGATGCTGCAGGACAAGTTCGTGGTTCTCCTAATGAATTTGCTGGCATAGGTCCAACATCTGCTCTTCTTTGGTTGGCTAGGAGGCATGAATTCTTCCCTCCTTTTCTTGTTATGTTGCTTGTACTGTCTCCATCATCAGCTGATTTCTGCTGCACCTTTACCACGGCTTGCGTGATTTGAACATGCTGGACCTCATTATAATAACTTCACATCCTGCAGGTTTGCTATTTTATCTGGACCAACAATCCCTATTATTGGTGAGGGTGACAAGGAGGCGAACGACAGGTAACTTAATATATATGTATCTTACAGAATTCTGTTTTTTTTTTTTTCTAGTTCATATGAATATGATTATGTGGATTTTCTTCATGTACTCATCGAGTTATTGTCATGAGTTGCTAATTATTCACATAACTCAAACTCTTGCATTGAGTGGTGTATACATGTATGTTTTCTTGAAATTATGGTTACAACTTACAAGTGAAACAAATTATTTGTTATATGGCAATCTTTGTTCCATGGTTATTAACATAAAGCAAATGGTTCAAGAAATAAGAGGATAGCGTTAGTATGATGCCTTTCCCCTTAACCCGTAAGTTTTTGCAACATCCATAATATTGAACAAGGGGCTAACTCTTCAGTTGCTCTATGTTATCAAGAGCATGTTTTTAGATTTCTTCTTAGGTATAATAGGAGGTATCACTAAATGAACTATGCTGTAGAGTCCCTGCAATTTTATTTCTAACTAAATGCGCCAACTAGATATGTAGAGCAACTGGTTGCAAGTGCAGAGGCAGCTGTTGAGGAAGTTATCCGACGTGGAGTAAGCTAGCTTCTTCATTTGTTCTTATATGACTATTAGTTCCATAGCACTGGATGAGTTTGTGACAAGTTGTTTTGGTGCTGAATATTTTAAGGTTGCTCATCCCAACAAAATTGCTGTTGGAGGACATTCTTATGGTGCATTCATGACTGCAAACCTCCTGGCACATGCCCCCCATCTTTTCTGTTGTGGAATTGCTCGCTCTGGAGCTTACAACAGAACACTTACACCTTTCGGTTTTCAGGTAACAGAATAGTGGAACAGATGTTTTTTTCCCTTTTTTTGCTCTGGTACATACTGCTAATTGAACAACAGTGTTTCTTATATTTTTCTTCCCTTGATTGTTATTTCTGTCATAATTTTGGTCCTTTGTATGATTTTTTTTAATGCTTTTCATCTTTATTGATATAGAATGAGGACAGAACTCTTTGGGAGGCCACGGGTACCTATGTTGAAATGAGTCCTTTCATGTCAGCAAATAAAATTAAAAAGCCAATACTGCTTATCCATGGAGAAGAAGACAATAATTCAGGAACGCTAACCATGCAGGTATTTATATATATATAAAATTCATGGTTCTAACCTCCTGTGCCGATTATATAAATTTAATTGGACTATCCATCAGTAGAAATTATTCTATCTTTTATATTCTTACTAGTTGATTCTATCTTTTTAACCGCTGATTTCTCAGTTTAGTGGTTTGTTTCCAGCTTCAGTTTGTGTTCCCCAACATGTTTACTTGCTGCTTATCTTCCATTTTCACATGATGCAGTCAGATCGTTTCTTTAATGCCCTGAAAGGTCATGGTGCCCTTTGTCGCCTGGTCATTCTACCCTTTGAGAGCCACGGGTATGCTGCACGAGAGAGCATCTTGCATGTTCTATGGGAAACCGATAGGTGGCTTCAGAAACATTGTGTGTCAAATTCTTCTGATGCAAGCGCAGAACTTGATGCCTGTAAGGACGAGGTGAGCAAAGGAGTTACAGACTCTGATAACCAAGCAGTTGTTGCCAGTGGAGGAGGTGGGCCAGAGCTGGCAGACTTTGAGCATGAAGGATTCTACTCTTTACCAAGGTCATTATTATGGTAATTTCGCCATCCCTATATCTTTATTGACAAAATATTCAGTCCACTAGTCTGTGATTGCTTTGTTATGAAATCAACCAAAGTGAAAGCCGTGTTCAATTTTATCATGCTGAAACTTTAAATCAGTGTGTTTAGTTACCCGTCTGAACTCTAAAGCACACTACTATCGTGTAGATGGTTCGCCATTGTCAATACATCTTTGTTTTGTCAAAACTACTGTTTTCCCCCCAATTTCAATCTCTTCATCTTATTCATATTGTGCCCATTAATTTGTTTAGTTAAGGTGAATTTTTTTTCGACTTGCATTTATGCATAATTTTCGTGTCTGAATGACCAATAGTTCGTTTATTTCTGTTTCCTATGTTCTTGCATGTTTCAATTTATTAACCTTGAACTATCATCAATGTCTGTTTAGACTTCGATGGTGTTTGCCCGCTGGGAGTTGATGTTGAGCAGCAGCATTATCGGTCTCTGCTTGGATGCAACAGCTACGTCGCGTGCCCCCTGAGTACAAAATAAACATCAATTTTACCGGCCATAGATCATTGATCATGAAATGTATCATCCACGATTGATTGTCGTGTTACATAACTTGTAAAAACACCACCCTTGTCAAGTTTGATGTATTCGCCACCCAAACCAGTATGATAATCTTACTACATCCATTGCATGATTTTGTGCTCTCTGGAAAGATTTTGTACAATCCCTGACTCTCGTGGAACTATTAAAATACTTAAGCGGCGGAAAGTGGTTTAAATTTTCCTGTGTTTATTTGCTATTAAAAAAATTAATCAACGGAAAATATTTTCCAGAAAAAAAAAAATTTAGCTTGATTTTTAGGAAAATGTTTTCTTTTTATTTTAGGTGGAAAATACTTTTTAGGAGTTGTAAAAAATTTAAAAATATCATATTATTTGTTGATTATAACAAATTTGGTCTTTAAACTTTTAATTACTATATATTTTATTTTGAATTTTTTTTTTTAATTTTACCTTTTAAAATTTAATTTAATTTGATTTTTATATTAATTTTGATCTTTATTTTTTATAATTGTTATTTACTTTTCTTTTATTATTTTTTAATTAAAATTTTTTATCTATTAAATTTGATCTTTATTCTTTTGATTGTTACTTATTTTATTTGAAATAATTTATGAAATTGTAATTATTATTATTTTAATTTCATTATTTTTTAAATTTTTTTATCTGTTAGATTTGATCTCCATTATTTTGATTGTTATTTATTTTATTTGAGATAATTTATAAAATTAGATTATTTTTTTTAATTTCATTCGCATTCAACCTTTTAATTTGTAAGATTTATTTTTTTTATTTTAATAAACTTAAAAAAAAATATTAACAAGTTATTTTCTAATTTATTTTTCATGACATAACCAAACACAACTTATTTTTCTTGATGCTTTTCCAGGAATTTCCTTTTCAAAAATCTATTTTTTTTAAAAAAATTATTTCACGCTAACAAAGCCATAGTTACCTTTGCATACAAGCATTTGAGCTCAGTTTATCATTAGTTGATTGTTCTTGCACTTGATCGGCAAAACCTTACCGCAGAAGTTTCAGCGCCATACCAGGACTATTTTAGTGTTGAATTGAATTTAACAAAGGCCTTTTCACATTGAAACCTATTGCTATCCAAGGATCATCCCAACAGCAAGGTGCCTATCAATGCTCGTTTTCCCGTGCCTTTCTCTCTTCGATTCAAACGGATGTTACTCTTTTTATGCTTGCTTAAAGCAAACTTGTTAAAATCCACCAGTGAAATATGAATTAAAGAATAGCCTTCAATCAGGCAACGTTTTAAATAAATTAAGGGTGTGTTTGACTTGATTTATGAAAAATAAAATTGCTTTTCGTAAACAACTTGATATATAAATGAGTTAAAGAGTGTTCTTAAGTTAGAAGTATTCTGGCAGGAATAACTCAAATAATTTTTAAGAAGAAACGTAGTCGTATAAGTTGAATTTCACAAGTAAAATGTTATTAGTTTTTTTATTAAAGCAGGATCTTGATTTAATTTTATAAGAGACTTTTGATTTAATTTGAGCTAGAAAGTTAATACGCATTTCATGGAGCTGTGCTATTTTCACAATTCAAATCTTGAACAAGAAATGAGGGAGGGCAGTTTTCTTTTCTTTTTTAAGGTTGTTTAAGCTGTGAAAAAATCCCACACAGATACTTGGGACCCTGGTGCTTACCGTGAGCAGTCCACAAACACTTCCAATTTTAAGGAAAGCCAATGTGATGATAAGATAACTGAACATGCTTTGGGCACTTCAACATACGGAGGATGGTTCTGTAAGAATACGGCCTCTGATACCAGCTGGAATTTGTCTCTTCTTGCTCTACTCGTCCATAATTTCAACTTGGAAGCCTCTGAAATGAGTTTCGATTGATGTTTTCTAGGTTCCCTTTTGTCGGTTAGGAAATATATGCAGGGAATGTCTTGTAAATTCTCTTGCTTTGCTTCGTAAATTCTGCCACATTGTGTTTGCTTAGAACTTTTAAGGCCATGGTATCCTGCTGTATCCCCCTTCATCGTTACTGTTAATGTATGCTTGTCGTCAGACATGGCAGCATTCCTAACTGATTACTGTTTGCTGATAAATGAGTTCATGATTCTGCAGCAGTTTGTCTTCATGGTTAATACTTCTTCTCATGTGAGATCTGTCCTAAAGTTATACTGGTTAGATTCACTATTTGAGTTGTCCTAAAGGTATATTTTTGGATAACTTAGTTACCCTTGTGCCCTCCACAAGTATTGAATTCATTTTTCTACGTGGAATCTGCGAAAGATAACTTGTGTTTAAATTATGAAATGTTACTCCATATCTTGAGTCAAAATAAAGATAAATAGACATAACATGAGGCTTGTGAATCGCATATGTATTTTCCTTTTAGCTGCTTTTATCTTGCACATGTGCTAAGATGCCATAGACAGAACTCCTTGTAACAGGCCGTTCGTTTAGCACCCACTAGGAATATGGGCCAAAAGGAGATAAAGGGAGCTTTATCGATAGTCAACTATTTTGGTTTTGAGTCTGATTTGAGACAATGCAAGTTATGTTAGCAAAGGTCTATGACATGGTTTTACAATACCCAAGTTATTTCAATTTAGGAATTTGGGAGTAGAAAAACTCTTGTTTATAATCTCTCATATCGACAGTAAAATTACGATGAACATTATTAGTTAGCTTGCATGCATTCCATTTTTCTTTCATCGCCGGGGAAGTAAAAGCTGCCTCTAATGGATCTAAAGCATTTTGGGACCTGTCCCAAAGTTTTTATCTGGGATCATAGGAAAACCCGAGACGTGTTAGCATGGCAGTTAACCCATCAAGCTTCAAGTTTTATTGCATTTCTATTTCATGATCTAGCTGTGCACAAATTGCACAACCAAAAAAGAAAAACTAATATCTCAGGTAACAAAACCATAAGAGAATCACGATAAGATAGGAGATAGCACATGACAGAGTGAAAGGCATTAACTTCACACATTCATGTAAAACAATTGTGTGCTGCACATCTCAAACAAGAAATTTATTCTTCAAAGTCTGAAGGCTAAGCACCCACAGCTTAAAATTATGACATGGGAGACAAAACAGAATACTTCTGAAGCTGTCCATAACACAATGGCAGAGGCAGGGGAATAGGACATAATTTATTCTTCCACAACAACACTGATCTCACCTTTTTCCAGCAAGTCATAAAATGATCTCACTTTCCTCTGCTCGTTCCAGTGATGCATTTTCCAAAGACTACCAGCAACCAAGCCAAGTGCAAATCCAATACAAAGCTCCCTGACAACACTTGGTCCTTTCAAGGTCACATGAGCAACCCTACCGCCAGCCATTTCACTTCGCTAGTAATCTGCAAGCGACATTTTCTCTGTTCTTAGCACCCAAAGAAGAATTCACGAAAAGTATAAAAATGTACTATTGCAATAAGCCAATCAGTGTCTCTCTGTGTGTTTGGGGTGGGGGGGGGGGGGGGGGCGCCGAAATAT
>Ga0307510_10000244_pt1 | contig 49200 bp, 61 predicted proteins | sample 12_EM_MG_FD_207224 | JGI IMG/M metagenome (GOLD analysis project Ga0307510, IMG submission 207224) | Populus trichocarpa ectomycorrhiza microbial communities from riparian zone in the Pacific Northwest, United States - 12_EM | ecosystem: Host-associated > Plants > Roots > Unclassified | place... | reverse complement strand
TAGGCTAAGAACCTGCCATCGGACAGGCGAGTCAACCCGCCTCAGGCATGCACCCGTAGCTCAGCTGGATAGAGTGTTGGATTCCGATTCCAAAGGTCACAGGTTCGAATCCTGTCGGGTGCGCCAATAATTTCAACAGCTTATTAGATTGCCGACTACACGCCTCCCTGTTGCAGGAAGCATATAGGAAGCACTTGTAGCTCAGCGCGACCTGTGGTGCAGATCGGCACTAGCTTTCGGACGGCAAAACTGAATCGCTAACGGCCCATGCCGTGACTTTAGACGTTCGGGGTGTGACAATGCCGTAAAGGAGCGTCGAATTGAGTCGAGCTTCGAGCTGAAGCATCCGAGAGGCGGCGCATGAACCTACCAGAGGCGACAAATCTTATATCTACCATTCTTCAGTCTACTGCTTTTAACAATCTTACTACTGGCGCGTTCGGCGCGCTTTTTGGTGCACTGGGCGCGCAGGCGATAGTCAGCAGACAGCAGCGAAGGCAGTCGGTGGTAACCGAACTCAACAATGTAAACGCCGCCTTGAGCCTTTGCTTTTCGACTTGCAGCGCCTTCGCAAATGCAAAGCGTCAGCATGCGTTGCCGATATTGGATGCGATCGAGGACATTCGCATGCAACGGGATGCGATCTGGGAGACAAACAAAACTTTGACCGCGCCGTTGCGTTTGCCCTTTAAGCCGACACTCGAATTCCGGACAGTGGTTCCAGTCAACGTGCCGATCGAACAGCTTGAAAGACAAATATTTGGGAAAATCTCGATTTACGGTCGAGGGCTAGCCGCTTTGAGCGAGCTGGTGCGGGCCAACAAAGGTCTCGACCACGCGATAGCCTACCGCGAGGAACTAGTCGTTGAATACAAGGGCCGAGAGCGGTCTCCCGAAGAGGCCACGCACTTTTACTTGGGCAATACGACTTCTGGTGGTACAGATACCCGATATCCAAATAGTGTAGATGCTATCAATTCTCAGATGGACGCTTGCATCTTCTTTTCCAAGATCCTTGCCGATGATCTCGCTCGATACGGCAACGCGTTACGTAAGAAGAATGCCGGCTGGCTCATGCGATCTCTCCCAAAGGTCGCCAAAATTGATTGGTCGCCAATGATGGATAACGGCATTTTTCCATCAGAGAAAACCTTCGAGAAATGGGTGAAGGCTTTCCCGATACCAATTTGATTGGCTTCCCCGTGGCCACAGGCGAGCATTTGCAATGCCGACATGCCACCCGAATATTTCCACGGATCATATTCAATCGACCCGCGCGCACTGTTAAAGCGGTATATCACTCTGCGTTTAATGTGGCCCGAAAAATTGTGACCTCGGAAGGCCAAGCAAAACAAAGCCATTCCAATAAGATTCCTTGGAAATATCCATCAAAGTTTCGTTATCGTTTCAATGGTTTGCCACCACAGTCAATAGGACGGTCGGCTAGAACCACGCACTCCCCTAACGCCATCACCCTGAGTAGTTGAAATGCGAGCTATGCTCGTAATCATAAACCTGAACATTTCTCCCATTCACACGCACAGTAAAGTGCGATGCAGAGTCATAGTCGTAGCCGTTATATGCTCCGGTCCCTGTGGGCCTCAGATTGAAGTTCTTACTAACGCCGTAATCGTAAAGGTTCCCGATCTGACCCGTGATATGACAAGAGCGTGCGTAGTCGTAAGCGTTGATTCTGTTGCCGTTCACAATCACTCTGATACTTCGATGCGACGATTCTGCATACGAGTAGATCGATGAAATTTGTGCCTGACGACTGTGCGCTAACGCTATAGCCGCCGCTGCCGCTCGGACGTGCGGTTTCATTTCCCACCTCCCGATTGATCACAGATGCCGCGAGTTGGCGGTCTGCTTTCGAAGCCGCCATTCGCCGACCCGAAAGCCGACATATGCTCCCAGGCCGGCACCAAAAAGCCACCCCCAAACCGCGTGCCCACGACCAGCAGAAGCCACACCGAAATTGCCGATAATCAGAAGGCCGACCAATGCGCCGATAATAGCGCCCGTAAGAATCCATGTCCGTCGTGGATATCGCTCGTAATACGCTTTCATTGGCATCTCCTTTGAAAGGCAATCAAAGATTGCATCAGGAAATCAATTATGTCGAGAGAGAGCCCCACGAAACATTTTCGTCAACTTGACTCTCCTCCTTTAACGTGAACATAATAAGAACAGACCCAAGCTGCGCCCCGGCCTGAGTTTACCAACAATTTGATGATGAGAACCGCTGTCATCCGGCGGAACGGAGAAGTGTGCCTCATGAACGCCCAAGCAGCCACACCCGAAGAACCCGAGTTCGATCCGATTGAGGCGATCATTGCCGCGCATGGCGGCGACGCGCGAGCTGCTGTCGCTGACCTCGTGCATCGCATTCAGCATCTTCGCCACCAGCTAACGCTTACCTCTGCTGTGATGAGCAAGGGCATGACGCGAGGCTGGCAGCCGAGCATGGATCAAATCTGAAGGAGACAGACGATGGGAAGCATAATTCCTTTCAATGGCGAATTTACAGCACCTCCAGCGTCGGAAGCCGGCATGCTGACGATCAACCAGAGCGACGCAAAAGCTCTTGATGACTTCATTCGCTTCGCTGAGCGCCACTGCTATGATGAGATCGGTGCCAAAAGCGGAGCGAAATCGAGAGCTCTGCGTATCCATCTAGAGCGCATGCGCGTGCTGCTCGATACGTTGATCGATTATTCTGAGGAGGAGATCGACCTCTACTGGACAGGCCCAGACCCAATGCAGCTCGATCAAGCGGACCCGTTGCTGCTATCTGAAATCAGCAAAAGGTCTGGGCTTCATTTCCATCAGGTCTGCATCTACCAGCTTCCCGACGACATCTTCTTCGGCAAGCTTCAGATCGCTGTCGATGACAAGGCTGGCGAGACCTGTGGGCTGGTTCGCATTCAGCAATGGCCAAGCGACCTTCTCAGCGGCCCGCGATGGGCACAGAACGGGACCAATCTCGATGAGACGATTCAGGCTTTTATCGATGCCATTGACGTGGGCTGATGGGCGCTAAGCCTGAGCTGAGGAAATGCCAGAGAAGTCTCCGAGCCGTAACGATGTTTTGCGGCGTCCGACGCTGTCGTCGTTCATCGACCGGACCTACTTCATCAAGATTGATTGCCAACTCTGCCGGGTGAAGCGGCTCTATCTCCCAGCCGATCTAATCCCGCTCTGCGGTGACATCACAGTCGAACGGATACCAAAGAAATTCCGCTGCGAGCGCTGCGACACCAAGCAGTATCTGCGGGCTGATCTCGTAAGCCCTTCAGCAGCGGAAATGGTCGGGCTGAGAGTGCGGAAGCTGATGGAGATAAAGCACATCCGAAAGCCGATCTGGAAAGACGTCAAACTTTAGGAAACCCCAATGGTCAAAAGGCGATGGGAGCAAACTCAGCGATGGACCAATATCTATCGACCGCATCAGGTGATCGTCCGTACCGAAAATATGACCCATCGCGAGTTGGGGCCACTCAATGCGTCGGCTTATGAAATCGAGCCTGGACTTAGGACACGCCACAGCCGTTATTGCGACGAAAGCTATCTGATATATTGCTTTGCCGAGAGGGAGAATGCGCTCATGTTCCGTGAGCGAACAGGGGGTGAGACCGTCCGCGCTGAGGAGTTCTCAAAGCTCGGCATCTGGACGCCAGCGGAGGTTAGAATGTGCAATCTGTACAATGTTACGACCAACCAGGAAGCCATTCGGCAGATCACGCGCGCGATGATCGACAGCATCGGCAATCTTGAACCATCGCTGGACGTCTATCCTGATCGTATGGGGCCGATCATTCGCAACACGGCAGCCGGTCGGGAGTTGGCTATGGTCCGTTGGGGGTTGCCTACCTCGCGCGCGGCAATCATGCAGGCCGCTGAAAAGCGTGCAGCAAAGTTGCGCGCGAAAGGTCAGTCAGTCGATTTTCCGAAGTTGTTGAGCGCGGAGCCCGATGGCGGAACGACCAATGTCCGGCGCACCGAAAGCAAACACTGGCGGCCATGGCTCGGCATTGAAAACCGATGCCTTGTACCCTTCACGCGTTTTGCTGAGCCTGATTATGGCAACAGGGTTGAAGGCGGTCGAGTGCCGAACGCGTGGTTCGCCGGCAACAACGATATGCCGCTGATGTTTTTCACCGGCATATGGGTGCCGCAATGGCGATCCGTGCGAAAGATCAAAGAGGGAGAAGTCACGATCGACCTCTACGGCTTCCTCACAACGGAGCCGAATGGGATCGTCGAGCCGATCCACGAGAAAGCAATGCCGGTCATCCTGCATACTCCCGAAGAGATCGAGCTTTGGATGTCGGCTCCATGGGACGAGGCCAAGGCGCTACAGCGGCCTTTTCCGGATGACGGGCTTATACTGCTGCCGAAAGAAAGCATGACCACATGACTGATGAACATCGGGCCAATATGCGGCCCGAAGAGCCGGTACATTTTGAACATTGGTGCGAGCATCCCGGATGCAACATTTGGGGCATGCTCGGCTACGAACCGGTAAAGGGTCAAAACAGCTTTTGGTGCTGGGATCACTTTCCCGACCGGGAATGGGTCAATGAGCGACGCGCAGGCAGAAGGGCGCAAACCGGCGAATGATCGATGGTGCGGCTACCGAAGTAGCCGCTGCCTATTCTCTTCAAGGATGCGCTCGATTGTTCGGACCCGTTCATGACGGCGCATCAAGCCCTTACGAGCCTGACCGCGAGCGCGTGACCCTTCGCGGCTCGCTTGCAAATGTTCGATATAGACCTTGCCGGGTTTGCCGTTGCTCACCCGATCAAAAACCCAGCAGAACGCGGAGGACAGCGCGCCTTCACGGTAGCGAGGCTTGTCGGATAGGCGATCTTCGTCCAGCAGCTCCTGCAAGGCGACTTGATCCCAAACTTCAGGATTTTCATTGCAACGCCGCTTCCAATCGGCAAGCAACTCACGGGCTGCGGGCGTGTCGTTGATCAGGATTGTGCCGGAAAGCAGTCGGCCACGCTCTCGGTATACTGCGATATCGCAATCCATGCCGCTAAGCACAGGCCAAGGGTCGCGATGGAAAACTGCATCCACATCTACATAGAGCAGCGCCCCTCGCCGACTTTCCCGTTGCTTTAAAAGAAATGTCGGTTTTACGCTGGCGTTGCGCACCCAACTGCCGGTGCTAATGAAAGGCCAGGTGTGCACTGAAAGCCCCAAGCGCCAAGCTGACGCAACCATGCGGGCTGCCTCGGTCTCATAGATCGAGTTCACCGTGAAGAAGGCGACGATATCGCCAGCAGTGTCGGAGCGTGGTGATGGTTTTGGATTTTCAGGAAATGGCGCAAGCACCGCCCGGTGCCGCGCTTTGGTAGTCCGGAATACATCAAGAATGCGATCGAACAACATAATCCCCACATTATAAATTGCTCATGTAAGTTACTGGATTGTAACGAGAAAGCCGGGTATCGATATGCAATTGGAATGTCATCGGTTGAAGTGTGCCAAACGCCACACTTCAACTGAATTGATATATCTGTGCTGTATGTGCAACAGAGGTTAGAAGTGGCAGAATGGCGAGCGATACGACACAAACACGAAAAGGCGGGTGCACCGTGGGTGACCCGCCTTTCTCATTAGGTGCCTTGCCGTTTAATAAACCAGCGCAATAGCAACGCCTCGACGCCGCGAGGGCCGAGATAGGCAAGCGCTGCGATCAGACCGGTCGATACGACCGGCTGATTAATGCCGAGATAGGAGGCAAGCCCCTCCCCGATCAGCGCCATGCCGATCGCTACCGGAAACTCCCAAAGCAGTTCCGCGCCGAAGAACTTGCGGTGCCCTTTACGCGCTTCGCTGCTATGCCACATGACCCGGCCGAGCAAGGCGCCGATAATGGTAGCGAGCGCTCCACCGCCCCATGCGTTCAGCAACTCATAGAGCGAATTGTACTTGTCGGGCATCAATCAGGCCCTCCGCAACGATATCGCTGAAATCGCATTGATCCCAGGAGTGTCGTAAAATCATTGATCGCCATGTCTTACTCCATGCGCGCGGTGAATATTGATGTTCGAAGTTTCCACACCCCGACGATCAGCAGGGGCGCGAGCCAAGCAAGTGCCGCGCACCGGTTATTTCTGGACAGGAGGCTGCGGCTTGATAAGGCCGGACAGACCGTCGCGCACGATATTGACGAATACCTTCAGGGCACCAAGCCCAGCAATCGCAAAGGCAGTGATCTGCGGGCTAACGAAAGACCCCGAGCATTCCAGTGTACCGTTTGCGAGCTGCGTGCAGCCGCTAGCAAGCAGGATGGCTACGAGCAGCCCCGAGAGGCTGATGAGGATGTTTAGTATATTGTGCAGCGCATTGGTGTTCAGCATGCTTGATCCTTTCGATTGCGTGTAGGTCGGGATGGGATGGGTGTCAGTGTGCCGGATGCGTTCAGCGAGCGGTTTCAATCGCTGCCGCGAACTTCTTGGCGTAGCCGGCAATGTCGGCGGCGCGGTCGGTGCCGTTGATGATCTTGCGTGCTCCGACCCAGTCGGTCGCGGTCGCACTGAAATAATCGGCAAGCCTCTTCCCAGTGAAGCGCCCGTTGATCATGCCATCAAACAGAATTTCGACAGCCTTGACCGGATCGAGCGCCTTATCAGGATCATCGGCGATACCGTACTTGGCGTAATTGTCGCGGCCCGTGATCTGCACAAGCCCACGCCCACGATAGCGCCATCCGTCGCCGCTTGCCTCGTTGCCGTTGCCCATGCGGTTTGCATAGGCGCGATTGGCAATGCGCTGCGGCTGACGGGCGTATGCTGCGGCTTGGGAAATCGTGAAGTATTTCGGGAAGGTCGCGAGCAAGCCAGAAGCGGAGTAATTTAGGTTTTCCGAGATGGCGCACATGGTGTTGTCCGTCTCGTGATAGGCGGTCGCCAGCATGTAAGCCAGCCAACGAGCATCAGAGGGCTTCACCTCCCAGCGGTCAAGAATGGCCTTGATGCCGTTGACCTGATTTTGCGACAGCCGACCGCCGAACAACGACGGGCGAACCGCCGCGAAGAACTTCGCGTGGTCCATGTGGTTACTTTCTATGGTGATTTAGGAGGAGGAACTTACGAACGGCCACTAGTCGCGCGTCGCGATGCACCGTCATAAGCGACGAACAGCATCAAAAACGTATCGTTCTATGATACTATTCCGTTGACTTCCTGACGTCTCATTGTATGATACCAACATCAGGAGGCCGATATGATCCGTTCGTTCAAAGACAAACTCACCGCATCGATCGATGACGGATCAATAAAGAAGGGTTTCCCGGCCGATCTGGTACGCCGCGCTCAGCAGCTTCTCTATGTGTTGAACGCGGCAACCAGCGTCGAAGACCTGCGGTCGCCTCCCGGCAATCGCTTGGAGAAGCTGTCAGGCAACCGCGCAGGACAGCACTCGATAAGGATCAACAAGCAATGGCGCATTTGCTTCATCTGGACGGAAGCAGGCCCAGAGCAAGTCGAAATCACAGACTACCATTGACCCGGAAGGGCTTGGTAGCGATCATGCCAATAGCCAAGGAGGGCAAGCGATCATGACAGTCAGCAACCTCCCCCCGATCCATCCGGGGGAAATCCTGCGGGACCTGTATTTGGAACCGCTCGACATGACGCCCTACGCGCTGGCGAAGCACCTCAATGTGCCGCGTACGCGTGTTGAGCGGATCATCGCCGAAAAGACCAGCATCACGACAGATACGGCGATGCGGCTGGCGAAGTTCTTCAAAACAGCCCCTGAATTTTGGCTCAATCTGCAAAACGCTTACGATATCAAGATTGCTGCCCAAGCGATGGAAAGCGATCTTGCACAGATCAAAGAGCTTGCAGCCGCATGAGGCACGCAACCACCGATGAACATGCCGCGCATTGAAAGCGTAACGCCAGCGTCAAACATGACGCTGGAAATTCGATGGAACGATGCCCCGGCGTCCGCAGCAAACCTTGTCGGCTGGATTGCGACCGGCGAACGTCTTGCCCCGCTCAAATCCCCGGAGGTCTGGAAAACCGCTGTCGTTACCGATTATGGCGCAACAGTCGAATGGGCTGGCGAGGACTTGGCGATAGACGCCTATCACCTATTCCAGATTGCCGAGGACTTTGATGCGGATAGTGAAAGAACTGGACGTCGCTGAAATTGGCGCTGCCCTCCATCCAAGGCGTCGGATGGTCATCCTACGGCGGGAGGATGGCCTGTATGCCCATGCAGAGCAGTATCATTATGTGTCGCAGTATGAGGGCGAGATCATCTCCGAAGGTTGGGCCACCCTTCCCACTGACGGCATCTATTCGAGCTCCCAAATAGCGGAGATCGAGGGGCGAGCCGCATTTTCACAGCGGCATGGGGTAGCCTATTGACCGAATTGCGGATCACCCCTCAGTCCGTTCGGGACCGGAAGAGAGAATGAAGCCTCCTACACAGTCCCGCCTAGTTTTCGTGGGATCGACCAATCCCGCGAGGCTTCCCATATTGCCAACATCCACCAGGCCAAAATGAGCAAAGACAACACCAACACAAGTCCGTTTGAGTTCGATCGCTCGAATATGTTTGAACCGCTCTTGAAGGCCGACCCCTCGTTTTGCGAAGTTTGGGAGAGTTTCAAACGAACCTATGAATCACATCACGAATTGCCGGATTACCTCGCCCTATCAGACCTTGCGCGCCATCTCATTCAGAATTTGGAGACGGGCAATACACGCAGGTTTGACTGCATCTTTGATGTCGTCGAGCGCTGGCACCTCGTGGGCGATCCATATGTCAAGCAGGCCGCTACTGTCGGACTGCTCGAAGATCTTCAGAATACAAATCTCCATCGCATAACTCGTCCTGAAGACTTCCTTCCATGGCTGCAACCGGAAACGCTCATATGGTGGACAAAGGTTCATGAATTTTGGACTACCGGAAAGCTAATAGCTTGAGCCAATCCGAAATTATCTAGTTCTCGTCAGTTCGCCCGTATCTCCGAGGCGTGAGGAATGCAGAAGGCGTGGCAGGCGTGCCCGGCGCGCTATTCGGTGCGACCTTGCCGCCGGCATCGGATGAACCGCCGCCATCACTCTTGCCGACGCCCTCGCCTTCAGTTGCCGACTTGCCATCATAGAGCCGCCCCGAAACCTCTACCTCAAAGCCCGAGGATTTCGTGTATTTGGAGCGCGCCGTTTTGATGATGTAGGGCACACCGTCAAGCCCAGGACGAACGTCCGCGAACAGGAGCGGCAAGCCCGCCTCAATGTCGGCATCGCCTAACACCGTCACCGAAACCGCGCCCTCTCCGCGTGCAAGCTCTTTCGCCTTTGCTCGTGCCGCCTTGTCGGCTTCTGCCGGCGAGGAAAAGGCTTCGGGAATGCGATAGACGCTATCCCCATCGGCATCCGCATCGGCCTCGACTTCGACCCGCTGCGCCTTATCGGCATCCTGATAGTAGGAAACGACTTTGCTGTATTTGGTGCGGTCGTTGATATCCACTTTCAATGTGCCGGTCTTGATGACGGAAGGCGTTAGGATAATCGACCCGAGCGACGCACCGGACGCCGACAGGCCCGAGCCGCGCCGGGCAAACAATAACCGTCCCTGCTTAATGGCGAACAAGGCATTATGTCGATCCGCCAGCCGCCGCAGGAAGTGTATGTTCGTCTCGTCTTGCTGGCCTATCCACTCGTAGCGATGCTCTGCCATCTCGGCATCCACGGCGGGGGTCAATCCGCTTTCGCCGGCAATCTCTGATATGAGGTCGCCGAGCGTGGCCTTGTCCCAAGCCCGTTCCTGCCGCTCTTTCAATTTGCCGCTGCGAAGGTCAGCCGCCTTGCCCGATATCGACATCTTATAGGGCAGGCAATCGAGACTGATCTTGTCAGCCGTGAACTGCCCCTTTGACACGAGGTTGTTGCCATATCCCATTTTGACTGAGATCACGGCACCCTTGCGCGGCAGAGCAAGGAAATTTGGCGGGCCGTCGTTCAGCTCGATATCGACCGTATCCGACTTCAAGCCCTCTTCATCCGTCACAGTGACAGATATCAGTCGCTCATAGAATTGGCCCGCAACGGGTACGCCATCGACGGTGATTTCAACACGAGGATGCATGATCATTCCCAAAGGCTAATAAGCCGACGTTCCGCGCTCACGCTTGGCAAATCGGGCAGGTGAATTTGTGTGCCAAGTGGCAGGGTTGCGCAGAGGCTCGCAAGCCCCGGATTGGCGGCAAGCACCGCCTCGACAACCCTTGCTGTCCGTCCATAGTGAGCGAGGCAGGCGGTATCGACCGTCTCGCCCTGTCGTGTTGTGTAAGTCGTTGTCATGCGATCACCGGAAAAGTTCGGAGAGGAAAGAGCTTGCGCTATCGGTCACTCCGCCGGCACCGGTCGCTGTTTCCGCCCGGATCCGCTTGAGCGATATGACATAGGCATTGCGACGAGCTACGCCCCTCGCATCGTGGAATGATTGGTCTTCCTCGACTGATTGCACGGTGAACATGCCACGAATGACGCCTTCCATGGCATCGCCGCTGACCAGCATCATTTCCGCGCCGGCCAATTGCGCGGCAATGATCCCGTCGAGCTGCGATTGCCCCCCGAATTCTTCGGGAAACAAGACGCCCTGAATCGTCACCTCGTCAGACGTTGGTCCTGTCCACTGCTGTGGATTGAGGGCCTGCCCCACAGAAATCTCCACCCAAGGCGTGTTCACCTTGCGCTTGATGTTCTGATAGCCAAAGCCCAGCGCCTCGAAGGCGTAGCCTCCGAGCATCATCGATGTTACACCCGTCATGGTTTACCTATAGTTGAGCGGTTCCTTGGGACTGCGACGAGCGGAGATCGCGTTGTCGGAAGAAACATGCATATTCTGTAAGATCGCAGATGATCAGATCATCTTCGAGAACGCTCACGCCTTCGCCATTCGGGATAAATTTCCAGTGCGACCTTTGCACACCCTCCTGATCCCGAAGCGCCATACAACAGATATTTTCACATCCACTACAGCCGAACGAGAGGCGATTCACCACCTCGCGATCACTTGCCGCGAAGCGATACTGGAGCAAGACTCATCCGTCAGGGGCTTCAATTTCGGGTCGAACATCGGCCAAGCGGCTGGACAGAAAATATTTCACGCCCATGTGCACTTGATTCCCCGCCGCAATGGAGAACAGACCCTGCCTGGAGCAGCGCCCGACTAATTTCTGAGGGTCTGTTGTGAGGACCTACGGTCTGATTGGACCAAAAAGTCTTGCCTCAATCACTGAATTGAGTATCAGCCGCATTTTTCACCGCTGCGCTGAGCTGGCCGATCACTGCATTCGCCGCCGCCTGCGGGTCAGTAACTCCCGTTATCGAGATCGGCGCGTGCACGGTGATATTGGGCGGCTGCTGATTGACGACCCGAACATCTTGCGTCCCGCTCGGCCTCGTCATCTCAGCGATGGAACCCGCATCGATCCGCATTGCCGGTCGATCCTGCATGTTGACACCGACATGCTCCCTGAAATTAAACCCCTCATCCGCGCCCTTGCCTAACAGAAAGTGCCGCCAATCGGTGAAGCCGAACGGTAGCCCGGCTCCGCCTTCGGGCATGGCATATTTCTCACTGGCGGTTTCTGCCGCTTTTACGGCGTGGGGATTGGTTTCGAATAGACCGTGAACGAAGTCTTCCGGGCCGGGCAACCACGACTTTCCCTGCTTGTAAAAGGTGTCGCCCGTGTATGCCGCCTTGCCAAATTCCCAACCACCTGCCGCCGCAGTTCCGTATACGCCGAGACGAGCGAAGCCCTTCAGCATGGCAGCAAAGCCGCCAAGCAGTCCAGTCGCCGCGCCGCCTGCGGCAGCACCTGCGGCGGCGGTTGGGACAGCCCCTCCCCCTGCCACCACTCCCCCTGCCACCGCTCCCCCGCCCACAAGCGCGGCAATAGAGCCAATGGTCTTGAGCGCACCGATCAAGGTGCTTGCACCCGAGAGCAGAAACATCGCGCTCGCCAATTTGCGGACAGTGCCGGCCAGAAAGGCAATGCCGGCACCCCACAGCATGAGCTTAAAACCATAGCCGGACATTTCCGCAAAGAACTGTGCGATAGGATTTTCGCGGATCGCATCCGACAACTCACGGATTGAAGCGCCCCATTCCCTAGCCTTCATGAAGAACCGGCCAAGGTTCTCGCCGGCGTTCGGATCGACCGGCCCAACCATCAAATCGCTTATGTCATTGACCAAATCGCGGATGCCGCCATCGTAGCCGAAGCCCTTGGCAAAACCCTGTGCCCCGACCTTGATCTGATCGAAGATCGTCGCACGGCTTCCAAGGGTATCAAGCACATCGCTGATGGCCTGTGCCCCTTCCCTGATCGACGGCAACATGCTGTCGCCGATCTCGGAGAACTTATTCGATATCTTGTTGCCCAAAAGCTCAAGCACGTTTCCCGTGGTGCTGGCGCGCTGCTTATACTCATTGAGGGCAGAGCCAGCATACTTCGTCTTGTCGCCGACGCTGGCAAGCGCATCGTCCAGCAGCTTGACGTTGCCAAGGAGGGGAATAAACGCCTTCGCCTCGTCGCCGAAGAAATCGGAGACAAGGGATATCTGCCGATCCTTCGGAGCCTTGGCGATGGCAGAGAGAACCTTTTTCAGAGCGCCCGGCGCATCCTTCTGCATCTGCTTTGCGATGCCCGGCAAATCAAGGCCGAGCCTTGCGGCTGCGTCACGCTGGCTTTTCTTGGCCGAAGCGCCACGGGTCAGAGCTTTCGTCACGTTCTGCATCGCGGTCGCGGCAACTTCCGGTTCCGCACCGGCTGCAATCATGGCGCTGCCGATGCCGGCAACCTGCTCTTTCGTGAAGCCGGCGATTTTTCCGAGTGCACCGACGCGCAGCATGAAGTCCGTAATTTCAGACGCCTTGCTCGCCATGTTGTTGGAGAGATGGTTCATGACGTCGGCGAGATCGCCGGTTTCGCCGACCGTCAGACCGAACTGGGTCTTCAATTTAGCCAGGCTCGTGCCAGCCCTCTCCGCCGTGATATCGAATGCGACGCCCACACGGGAAGCCATTTCGGCAAAACTTTGCAGATCCTCCGTTGCAATGCCGGACTCGCCAGCAGCAGCGAAGAGAGCCGCAATGTTCTCGGCCGACATCGGGATTTCGCCTGACATGCGCCGAATGCTGCGGCGCATGTTTTCAAACTGCTCGTCCGTCGCATCGACCACTTTTTTCACGTCGGCAAAGGCAGACTCGAATTTGATGGCGCTGCCCGCCGTCGCACTCAGTCCCTCCCTGACGCCAAGATAGCCGGCCCCCAGGGCGACAGCCTGCCCGATCATGCCACGCATGGGCGCGAACGCCGTCATCTGTTGGGCGCGCAGGCCGTCCAGCGCCCGCGTGATGTGCTTCGCGCGGGCGGTCACGTCATCGAGCAGGGAGACCCGCAGCGTGCTTTGCTGTGTGCTCATAGCTGTTCCTTTAGGGTATCGCGCAGAGTGCAGGCCGTATTGAAATAGGCCAACAATTTTTCAGGAGGCCACCGCTCGATCACGTCGAGCGGTGTATGGGCGAACCGGGCGACAAAGACGGCGACTAGCCGCCAGTCGTGTTCTTGTCGTCGTTTCCCAGCAGCTTCTTGGTTTTCGCGAGGATGATGCCGAAATCTTTGGCCTTGATCTTTTTGAAGGCAGGAAGCGGAGTGTCGGAGATGGACGCCAGAACCGCGACATTGCCGGAAAACTCGCCTTTGAAGTGATCTGCCGCCATGAAGTCGCCGACTTCCGCTTCGCGAAACGTCAAATCGGTAATGGTCAGCTCGCCATGTGTTACCGGCGAAAGAAGGGTATGGGTGACAACTTCAGTCATGATAGCCTCGATAAGAATGGCCCGCGCGAAGCGGGCCGGATGGAAGAGAAAGATTTTTTTGGGGGGGGAAGAGCGCGACCGGCTTCTAAAGCAGCAGCGCGTTGCGAATGTCGCCGTATTGCGAGACGCCGCCGACCTTGAAATCAAAGTCGTCCATCTCGTAGATTTCCGCGCCGTCGATTTCGAGCTTGTAGTAATTCACATCGACGGCGTAGTCGTTTTCGGCAAGGTCGCCGGATTTCCATGTGCCGTGGTCAGGCTTATACATCTTGCCCCGAATGGTCAGCACGGCGCTGTGCGTGGTGCCGTCCTCGTCCACGAGAGCACCCGTCACCATGAACGGCGTATCAACGCCCGGCTTGACGCCGTGCAGCTTCAAAATCTGCGGGTCGAGACCCGGCATCTTGAATTTGAATTCCAGCGCCTCATAGCCGAGCTGCACCTTGCGGGCTTTGATCATGCCCGCGTTGCGCACGTCTTCGCGCTTGGCTTCCGGCACGGGAACGGTGATGTCACCGATTTGGCCGAGCTTGCTGACGCGGTCGGCCCACATCATGCAATCGCGAATGATGTAGCTGGGAAGGGTCTTTTCTGCCATGTCTGCGTTTCCTTGATCAGGCGGCGAGCGAGAGCGGGCCGGTTTCAATTGCGCCATTCACCTCATCCAGCAGAAGCCGGTAGTAGAGAATGTTGCGGTGTGTGGTGATGTGGATTTGTTCCATGAGACCGACAGGCTCAAACTCGACATCGAGGAAGAGCTTGCCATCCGCCAGCGTGGTCGGTTCGTTGATGCTCGACAGCCAGACGCGCCCGCCGAGGATATCGTCGTTGTTCTTGAAGACCCGGAGCGCGGCGTTACCGTCTTCAACCATCATCTTCAGGTTGGCCTTGGTAAACTTGCGATCCACATAGAGGAAATAGAGGTCTTCCAGCGCCTCATTCACCATGTCGGCGGTCGCGCGCACGCTGTCGAATTGCCAAAGTGGATCGTCGGTAGCGAGACGACTGCCCCATGTACGGAAGCCCCCGCGCTCGTTGATGATCGTGGCGACCTGCTTTTCGTTCAGATAGTTGCTGTCTTCCGGGTAGGAGATTGTGCGGGCAACGCCATCGATCGTGCGAATGATCTTGTTCGAGACCGAACCGGATACGCCTTCCGAGGAAGCGACAACGCGAGCACGTACCCCGGCAAAGACTGCGGCCACCGGCTTCGTCACCGGAACGCCATTGACGTTCTTGATGGTCTTGGGGTCGATGATGAGGATGCGACCACCGTTGACCGTGCGACGGAAGCGGACGGCTTCGGCGTTCGTGGTGTTCGGGCCAGTGATATACGCCCTCGCCCGGATTTTCGGGGTGATGATATTCAGCGCCGAGACAAACGGATTGGCAACGTCGCCCACATTGGCCGTCGCCGTTGGCAACACTTTGTCAGCATCATCGCCACCGCCGGTAAAGACGATTGTCGGCGCTTGCGACAGGTTCTTGCCCGGATCGACAACCCGAACCGAAATCACCTTGCCGGCATCGACCCCGCCCGTACCCATGACGGCCTCAAGTGTCGGCAGTACCTTGCCGGGATCGTTGCCGCCGCCGGTCGCTTCGAGAACGGGCGCTTCCAAAAGCTTGGCGCCCTGCTCGGAAAGCGAAACAGAGACAACGCCGCCCTCCACCCAGGCACCGGTATTGCCGGCGGTGATGACGACGCGCGGCTGATAGCCGGTAATCGCTTTCGCGCGCAGGGCAGCGAAGAGGCCCGTACGAGCGACTGCATCGCCGATAAGGTTGCTCTGCAATGTGGCAGCGTCCGCGCTGTCGGGCACGCGGTTGACGATGCACCATGAACCGCCTTCGTTGAAAACGGTTGTCACGTCTTCCAACAGCGTTCCCGCCACGCCCAGCGCCGCCGCCTGCGGCAGGGAGGTAATCAGGGAGGGATAGTTCAGCGGAAACGCGGCGGCATCCGCGTCGGGTGCCGTGCCGTTGACGAAGGTGATGCCGTTACGCTGGACACGCAAGAGCGACGGAGTTTCGGCGCTTTCCGCGAGCGTCACGCCATGCGCGTAGGATAGGTCGGCCATGAATGGTCTCCATTGAAATTGACGGAAGATGAGTTTGAGATTTGCGCCGCCTGTGCAGTTCAGAGCGGCCACGCGTAAGCAACCCGCCGGACAAGCGGCGGGCTGTGTTGTAGACTGTGAGGACTGAAGGGCTTAGTTTACGAGCGCACTATCGCTGTGTTGCAGCCGCCCACATGGCATCAATTGCGTCCGGCGAGAGGTCGAACGAGGCACCGATCTGCTCAAGCAGTTGATCCGTCCGCAAGAATTCGGTCGGATACTCCCATGCATTGAGCGCCTTGGCTCGCGCCTTGGGATCGGCGATCTGGTTGATTGCCCCAGTCACGTCGTCCGGCATGATATCGCTATCGACCAGGGCATCACGAAACTGACGCGGGGTGAGAGGCGGCATAGCTGCACGCTTCTCCTCCGTTGTCATGAGATCGGCAGGGTTGGCGATCCCGTCGCCGGTCCACTTCATGCCGTATGCGGTGCCGCCGGGTCCGCGCGTGAAGTCGCCGGCTTCCGTCTTGCTGATGCCTATGATCCTGTAGCCGGCGATCTGAGAGTGTTCCGGGTCCGGCTCCATCGAGATAATGCAGCCGTTATCATCCACCGCAATGTAGAAATCGAAAGGTGGATGCGAACCGAAAAGTTCATGCCACTCGGTATTGTCGGCATCGTAGAACGCATAAACTTGAGCCGCCTGCCCTCCCGCAAGTTCAATGGTTTCAGCCTTCGCCGTTAGTTTTCCGAAATCGTGCATGGGCATTCCTCAAAACTGGAAAGCGGCAAACCAGCCGCGATTGGCAATGTAGAGCTGCGGCTGACGGGAGCCGAACCTGTATTGGTCTCCGCTGACGCGGTTAGCCATCGTGAGGACGTAACCGTTGTCATTGATGACACTACCGTTCGACATGAGGATTTCGACGTATCCGGCCATGCGGGAGTCGGTGACGCAACTGTTACGGCGGTCGTCAGCAAAGGCCGCAGCCCGGTTTTCGATGCGGATGTTTAAATCGCCAAGCTGCTGACACCATAGGGATCCGTTAGCACGGATAACGAAATGAACCTGACCGCCTTGATCTTGCCAGTTCAGACCGCCTTCATTGTCAACAACCCACCGGCCTCGTTTCACACCGTTACGGTGCATCCAGAGCGCCGGGTCAGCGGCCGCCATAATTTCAAGCGCACCGGTCATGATGTCGCCGGCCTTATTGACCGGCGTAAAGCCGAGGGACGCCTGCTTAGCGTCAAGGGTCGCCTGAAGGCCCGTTACGTCCGCAACGGCGTGCTTGTGGCCGGTATCGGCCTTCAGGTTGAGAGCCGTTTGGGTTGCATTTGAAATCGGCTTTGCGGCGTCCGACGTGTTGTTGACGTTTCCGAGCACGAGGGCGGCACGTTGAGCTGCACTGTCGGCGCTGGTCAGCAATGCTCGACCCGCCCCGGTCGCGTCCGTCAGGTCTGCCGATGTCAGTGTGATTGCCCCTTGCCTACCGGCTACGGACTGGACGACATCCGTTGGGGTGCGCAGCTCCTGCCAATTCGCCAGCACATTCGCCGGCTCTTTCTGCAAGATGAAGCTTTTGTTGATATCGGTTCGGATCGCAACATCGCCCTTTTCCACGGTCAGCGCCAGCATTGCCGCCTGTGTGGCAACGACGAACGTGTCAGTGATCGCGGACGCGGGAAGTTGTGTCGCCGGGATTTTGCCTGCCCCGTCGAGCGAGGCATAGCCGTTCGCGGCCCCCTTGTTGGCAATGTTCTCGGCCACATAGCCGAGACTTGCTTGTTTTGCCGCAAGCATCGCGTCGATGGTGGCAGAGCTATATGCATCGGTGATGCCATAACCCGACAATGATGCGGGCTTGCCGCTGACATCGGCAAAGTCCACGAAGGTCCATGTCATCGATCCAGCGGCACCGCCGGCTGTTAGCACCTTTTTCAAACTGCCCGTACCCGTCGCTGGTACGTGCAGATTGCCGTCACCGGCAGGGTGAACATAGTTGTTTGCGCCCGCAGCAATGCCGTTGAGCTTGCCCTTGTCAGTTGCCGACATGAAGCCGCTGGTCGTGGCCGTGGCGTCGGGATGCGCTGCCACCCCACCCGCTCCCACATGGGCGGCAGCAGCAAATGCCGTGGACGCCTGCAAGGCAGCCGAGCCAAGACCGAGCGAAACGCGAAAAGCGTTCGCATCGACGGAGGCGAGCAACGTGCGAGCATAGGCCGAGGTAACACCCTCATATGAGGCCGTCCACGCGGTCGAATAGTCCTGGAGATCACCGGCAACAAGCGACAGAGCCGCCTTTGCCGCCGCCGCGTCCCCTGCCTTCAGGATCGCGCGACCGGTTGTCCCGCTATCGGAAATGTCGCCGGCAGTCAGGGTAATGACGCCCGTCTTTCCGGCAACCGAGGAAACAGCGGTGAAAGTCGGAACACGCTCCCAACGATCAGGGCCACGGCGCAACTGATCGCCCGCCGACACGACCCCCACCTCATCCGCCGCGACCGCACCCGCAACAGAGACAACCCAAAAGTCGCCCCTCGTTCCAGACCCCGACGTGATGGCAGGCGTGTTCGTCGCCGCATTGTAGACGCCCAGGAAGCTGCCATCGACCGGAAGATAAACACCGGCAATTTTGCCGTCAGGGCCGAGCGGTGCATAGCCGTTCGCCTGCCCCTTTGCGGCAATATCCTCTGCGGTATACGAAAGCTTGTCCTGCTTGCCGGTCAGGAGCGTGAATATCTCGCTCTTGCTGTGGGCATCGCCGATCTTGTAACCGGCCAGCGTCGTCGGCTTGTCGTCAATTTCTGACCACGGATGCCGATGGGTGTCGTAATCCTGCGCCCGCACATAACGGACATCGGTATATGCAAGGTCAAGCGACATGGTGAGGTCGCCAGCCATCTCTCCGCCACCCTTCAACCCGGTTCCGGTCGTCAGGGAGCGGGTCTTGGGAACTGTCACGGCGAGGATTTCGCGCAAGGCATCCTCGACCGTGGTGGAGGTTAGCCCACCACCTGCCTCGCGAAAGACCCGATCAGCTTGATAATCGATATGCGACGTTGCGCTGACAATCCAGTTGGTGCGGATGGGGTCACCCGCGCCCAAGGTCCGCTCGATATCGACGGCGAGCGTCCCCGTGTCGCGATTGTACGACATCAGCCGCCCAAGCATGACGGCATACGGCGCATCGCGCGTTACCAGCGCCAAATAAGCCGCAGGCGAATAACGGCGCTTGTTGGTCGAGGTGATGCCGATCGTCATCGGGCCAGTCTTCACCTCGATAGCGGATTTGCTCTCCGCGATGAAAACGGCCCCAAGTTGAAGATCTTCATCCAACTGTGCGATCAGCGGCGATACGGCTTCATCGATCCGTTTCAGGCCGTTTTCCTGCAACTCACGAACGGCGGCCTGCCAATCCTTTTCAATCTCCTCCTGTGCATGCAAGCGCAGATCGACGTCTTCGAAGCGTCTGTTCCAGTAATCAGGTTCGCCGAGATCATCGCCGACCCTGATTTGATATTGATCCAGTCGGCGCATGACCGGTTACTCCTGCGTTGTGATGACTTCCTCAAACGAGAGGATTTGATCCTTGATCCTGTCGGCGAGTACACCCTTGATGGTGCCGCCTTGGCTGGGGCGGATGGTCAGCCCCGCAACCTTGACGACCGTTGCGACTTGGACGCAGTAGTCTGCATCCGGCTTGAAAGTGGCCGTAGCCTTGGTTGTCATAGTTCGTCTCCCGGGGGTTAGAGCGCGACGTCAACGCGTTCTTCGATGTGGAAAGGAACGAGGGCATTGTTCGTCGTGCCCTCGATCTGGATTTTGTAGGCGTTGATGGCAGGCGACGCGGCGAAACTGTAGGTGCGCCGGAAGCGACCGGGTTCGATTGGTTCATCAACAAATCCGCTGCTCGCGATCAGCGTGTTGTCATCCTTGCGCAGCTTGACCGCGAGCGTGTGCCGATCCGCTTCGAACTTGGCAATGATGAGCTGCACGGTGATCGTCGTCGCCGATGTTGCGAGCGTCCGGCGCGTCGAGATGTGCTTGAACGTGGTCCGTTGTCGCCACACGCGAACGCGGCTGCTCGGTATCTCGATGGCAGGAGCAACCGCATTCGTGCCCGTCATGACGACGCGATGACGTAAGAGCGGCGGCAAGCCCACCAACAAATTAGGCGTCAACGCGTTCAGCGGCTTCCATGCCCCGTTGATCATCACTTGATGCTCAATGGCGCAAGATTTCGGTTTGATGGTCCCGGCAAGGATGTCGATTGAGGCTATGCCACCTGAAAGCGTCAAAGCCTGCAATTCGATTTCGACGCGGGATGCCTTGAAGACCAGATACTCCATCTGGAAATAGAGGTCCCGTGACAGATCGCCCTGATAATACGCACCGTCCGTAGAGTAGAACAAAGTGCCCTGCGCATATTTATTGCTGTCCACGATGGCGACCTTGTGATTGCCAAGCGTGGTGACAATCAGCGAATAGCGTTGCCCGGCTTCCAAAAACACGGGCGGAATCGCAACATAAGTATCGTTCGGCGCGACCTTGATATCGGCATAGGGAATGGTGACATGCGTCACCAGATGCGCCGGGTCCGGCGAACCGCTGGTCGTGGTGTATCCGATGGAAATATGAACGTCGCCGTTCGCACCCTTTTCGGTGAAGCGCAGCTTGAGACCGGACAGCCATCCGTCCTGCGAATTAAGGATGGTCTGCGCAATCTGCGCGCCGGAAACGGTGCGGTCGGTCACCTGCGCAACCCAATAATTATCCTCCCACTCGTCTTCCCAATATTGCTGAATTCGAACGAGCGTATGCGCGTTCAGCGGGTCCCACCACGACTGTCCGTAGACATTGTCGAGAATTTGGGTGCCGGTCACAAGGAAGGTTTCGCCGTTCTTCGTGAACGTGTTCGTGGCGCTGTCATAGACACCATCCGCCCACCATTGCGAATTGTTGCAGACGTTGTAAGCGACCCCGTAGCGGATACGCGACCGGGCGACAGACAACTGTTTCATCTCATGCGTCTGGAAACCGTACTGTGCAATCGCGATGGAACCGTCAACCGCACCGGCCGAAGAAGCCAGACGAATTTCCCGCGTCGAGATCGCAGGCAGCAACAGGCCGTTGCCCGGAAGATACGCATTCAGGTCGAGCGGGTTGTAGAGCGAAATCTGCGTTTCGTTGCGCGCATCATGAGCAAACCGCACACCTTCTTCGAGGAGGCACAGCAAATCGATATTTTCGGTATCGGTTTCGTTGGCTGTCAAGAAGCGATCCGATGCCCAATCCGAGGCATCGTCCGGAATTTCCAGCCTCTCTTTCAAGCGAGCGATGTCACGCATGACATTGATCAGCTCGCCGGAACCGGCCATGCCCGCCATGCCCTTCTTGAGCGCGGTGATATCGCTGGCAATCGTGTTGATGCGCGGCTCAATCTGTGTCCGCCAGACTTCGAGCGAGCGAATGCGCGTATCGTTGCGGGTGACGGAAGGCAGCGCATTGGCCGATTCCATCGCAATCGCCTCGATGCCGGTCGTGTTCAGCGTCACCCAGGCAATGACGATAAGCGACTGATCGACAACAGGACGCGGCAACGTTGCGCTCTCCTGCCCTGGAACGAGGTCAATCTTGGCCGTGCGCTGACGTTCCACCACAAGCATGCGCGGTTCCGTCGTGTCGCTTTCCAGATCGACAAGGAAATCACGGGTCTCGGTACGGCTGTCTTCCTCTTGACCATAGGCGATGACAGCGACCAGCCGTTTCGTCGCCGAAGGCAGAATGGAGACGATGTTGCGAGTTGACGCCTGCGCAATTTCGAAGACCGCGCCATCGGGCCGATAGACCCGGCCCGCCGCGATCTGCAATTCGGTGGCGCTGTTTTTGGTGACCGCGAAACCGGCATAGCCGGGCGCGTCCGCCGTCACGGCGTCCTTTACCAACGTGTCGAAGGTCGCGCGGGTGGACGACTGGATATTGTTGAGGTCGCTATGACGCGCCTCCATGCGATCCTGAAACGGCACTGTTTTCAGCATTGTCAGCTCCTGAGTAGGCGGCCAGCGATAAAGGGCGTACCAGCAACGATGAGCTGGCCGGCCTGCGGGCTGCGAAAAGTTTTCGTGTTGATGAGGATGGTGTCCCGAGCCGATTTCGCGGCGCGAAGTGCTCGCAGGGTTTCGCGATATTTCTCGCCATCCGAGGCGGCAAAGTAGTTCCCGAAGAAGCCGCCGACTGCAAAGGCTCGGCGAGGTCGGATCGACGGGGCATGCACCACAAGCTCCGCAGTGAAGGGAGCAACGCCGAAGCGGCTGACACCCAAATAGGAAGCACCCCGTCGGCGCGGGACCATTTCGGGGTCCCATATGACGATGCGTTCAAACACCCGTGTTTCGGAATGCATGTTCGACCAGTAGCGGCGGTGCAGCGGTCTCCCGAAGAACGCCGCGCGGCCCGCTACCGAGGCCGTATATTGTGCTTCCGGCTGGACCGTGGCGGGCCGCATCCCGTAGCGAATGACCGAGGGAGCGCCATCCGCGCGCCTGAACGCCGCAACAGAGCGGTTATGATCGAGCGTCACCCAAAACCGCAGCGATCCGCCGAGATAGGTAACGGACGTCCGACGCTTGCGCCGCAGCAATGCCCGCTCAAACAGGGCATAGCCGAGGCCCGGAATGATGTCCGTCACCTCTTCGACATTGATAGGTTGCTCTAATCCTGCCTCAAAGAACGTGATGCGGGGACGCATACGCTCTGCCGCCTTGCTGTCGGCAACGAAAGACGCTCCCAACGCCGAATAGGCCCGCGCCGACAGAAAGAGCCGATGCCCGGCACTGGACCGCAAAGCACGGGTGTAGATGCGGATTTGCGGCATGCGATCGACAAGCGCTGCCCGCTGTTCGTCCGACATGCCGCCCGACAGAAAGAAAGTGCCGGGTGGCCGGATCGCTCGAATAATCTCGGCTCCGACAATGCCGGCATAGGCTTCCAGCCCGGCGAGCGTGCCTTTGATCCGATGATGATAGATCGCGTCGGCGATCACGCGGCGCTGATGATGAACCGGCCACTTAGGATTCCAGATATCAACCGAATGAGCGTGGGCGAGGACTGGCAGGAAGTGAACAGGAGCGCGCAAAGGGTCAAGATAGGATTGCCAGTCGATCCCTATCTCGTCGGTGCGCTCCCCGACTGCCGCCAGTGCCTTTTCCAATGGCAAGGAGCTTTGAGGCAGCAAATGCGTCTGCGCCGGGATCATGACAGCACCCGATAGGTCAGATTGACGCCTGTCAGATACGGCGCGACATTGGCGCGGGCGGCCATGTCGGGAACCTCGACAGGTTCAATGCGCAGGACGTTCGGTACATACGCGGCAGCGAGCAGGGCCGAAGCCGGAATTTCCGCCCCGATATTGTATCGGGCAACTCCGAACGCCTTGACGCTCTTAACCGCAGCATCCACGACTTGCGCGGGATCTGGACCGCGCGGCACGACGAGCGTTGCCGAAAGGGCGTAGCGCGCGATCTGTGCCGCCGAAACGGTCACATCATCCGTAAGCGGCCGCACATGTTTCGCATCGAGCGCCTTGGCGACCGCAAAGACAGCATCCATGGGAGCCGCCGACCCGGCGGCGGCAAGGAGATAGACAAGCACCTTGCCCGCTCCGCCGTTGACAATCCGTATGTCATGGGCCTGCGGCCAAGCCTTTAACGACGCGGCAAGATAGCCGTCTTCCGAACCCGCCGCCGGAGCATCGAAGCTCGCGAGATAACGTCGCAACAGCGCCTCGTCATCTTCCTGAAAGATGACGGCTCCGCGCTCGTCCAGGGTGATGATGCGGACAACGTTGGCCCGTGAAACAGCATTGTCCAAATCGGCACCCTTGGCGAATGCCGGCAGAACCGAGCGAACGCCATCGTTCACGCGAGCGCGCATCAGCAGTTCGCGATAGGCATGCACTTCCTGATCGATCTTGATAGGGTCGGTTTCAAGCTCGCCAACGTCATAGTCAAAGCCGGCCTGTTCCGCCCGCGTGTCGAAGTCGGTCATGCGGCTTGCAAGGATCGTCTCGAAGTCGAGCGTTTCGATTGCGTCCGGTTCCGGCAGGCGCGAAACGTCAATGCTTGTCGGCGTGTGGATTGCCATGGTCAGGCCCCGCTATAAATGACGCGGACGCTTGCGCTCTCCGAAATGGAGTAGTCGCCGCGATGGCCGCGTGGGTAATAGGTTCCGAAGATTTCGAGGGTAATCGAGCCGTCCACTTCCGCTCGTGTGACCTTGCCTGCTGACATGCGATAGCGCGGTTCCCATTCGAGAATTGCGGTTGCCGCTGCGGAATAGACAGCGAGAATGTTGCGGCGGGTCATCTTGCCGTCGATCAGGTCCGGCACATCGCTCCCAAAATTCCGACGCATGACACGGGACCGTTTCGGCGTGGTCAGGATTTTGCAAATCGATTGCTGGACATGGCCCCAATTACTGAGAGGCTTGCCGCTTGTGACGCTTACGCCCGTCGAATCCGGCATGGTCCGAACCTCTTTCTGCTTTGACAGGCGACACGACATCGCCAAATGGTGGGGCAAGCTCTCGCACCTGATCGGCGGTCAGCGATATGATTTCGCCGGACGCGCGCCATTGCCCGGCGATCTCGCAGCCGGTGCGAACTTTGAATTTCTGCATGAGGTTTCCTTGCGGTTATGAACCGACAACTTGCACAGCGGAATAGTGCGCTGGTAAGAACGAAATGCTCTCACCCAAGCCGGGGGTAAGACTTGGCGAGGGGAAAAGCTGGGGCTCCGAGAGGAGCAGAAGGGTTTCTCCCGCCCTCCCAGCACCATCTGCCTGCTGTAGCCCCGAATTCGGCCACCTTTTGTGCGGACGCTGACTTTTGCGTTAGCGTGTCAACGGAGAAGCATATATGCCCGAGATTGCTATGGGTGCCTTAGTACAGAAGGATACTGTTTTGCTTGCAAGACGAGGTTCGAAGCGCAAGCTGTATCCCAATTGTTGGAGTCTTCCAGGCGGCCACATTGAGGATGGCGAAGACGCTGAGACGGCGATGTGCCGAGAACTGTTCGAAGAGATCGGCGTTACGGCAGTGCGCTGGCAACTTGTCGAGCGATTTGAAGCAGAAGGCGTGCCCGAAGCCTCGGCCACGTTCTATCTCTATCTTGTCGATGACTGGCATGGCTCTCCGCACCTAATTGATGATGAACATACCGAGCTAAAGTGGTATACCGCCGCTGCGATAGGACGCGAAGCCGACTTGGCACCGCCTCAGCTTCGCGAAATGCTCGCGAATCTCGCTATGCGCTGAAACAGCCGCGTCCGCTCAATCTTTGGCGAAAACGCAGGACGAACCTTCAACAATAGGCCATAGCCCTCTGGACGAACCAGCCCCCACATCTACCTTGTCACCGATGCGCGCGACCTTTTTTCCGCCCTCACCGCCGAGCTGCACGTTGGGCGATTCTACGATGACCTTTGCGCCTGTCACCCTGACCAGATCGGGCGAGGCTTCCACGACGGTATTGCCGATCTTGATATGCAGCGGCATATCCTTGTTCTCGCGAGCGTTGGCGGCGCTATAGGTCGAGAAATCTATCTGTGCGTCTGTCATGTCGCCGTTCTCGGACACGACATCGACCTGTTCGCCCTTCTGATAGAGAACGTCCACTTTCACGCCACCCGCCGCCAGCGTCCGCGCGCCTATCCATGGCGTGAGATAGGCTTGGCCCTTCTGATCGGACAGCTTCACCCGGTACTGGCTCTTGTCGTCGCTAACTTCGGCAATCGTCCCTTTCCTGCGACGATTGCGGTTTCGGCGCTCAAGCTCCGCGATGCGGTGCAGCATGTCCGAAAGCTGCTCCACCAAACCGCTCATCACGGCACCTCGAAGGCTGGCGTCATCAACATGGCGTCGGCTTCGCCGTAGATCATGCCGTACCTGCGCATAGCGGAGTGCAATTCGTCCGCGTTGCCGGTTATCTGCGCACGCATAAGGGCTATCTTTCTGGCCATATCCGGCATCCTCGAAACCAGGTCCGTTTCGCATTTCGCGAAGAACACCGCCAACGGCGAGTTTTCGTTGAGCGCCACCCCGCGAACGGGGTCGGCAAACGCATCCAAGGTTAGCTTCAATTGATGCGCAGCCAGCCGGACGCCGTTTGTGTCGCCGCTCGCCCTTGAGCGTTGGGAATGGGCAAAGCTGCGGACGAAGCCATTGAAGATTGCCGCCCATTCGTTTTCCGGGTCGGCCAATGCATCGGCGATCTGCCGCATCGTCAAATCTAGGTGAAACTCGAAATTCGCGTCCGTCGCCGGCACACCCTCGTAAATGACGGATTCGTCTGTGTCCGCGTCCGTCACCACATGTGGCGTCGCAATCCCGGCCTCAAAGACAATATCCACAAGGCCGCCTTTGGTGAATGATCGCAGCTCAAGCCCGGTTGTCACCTTGGAGTCGTCGGTATAGACCGAGATGAACGGCCTTTCCTGCGGCGTATGCAATGAACCATTCGCCCCGACATCGAGCGCGCCAATCTGGCTATCGAGAACATTGCCACCCACCAAGGTTCGCCCTTTCAGGGCTTCGACGGCGGATATTCGCAATGCAACGCGTACAATGGACATGAGCACCCGCCCAATCTGTTATTTGTGAACAAGCTCGACAATCAGCCGAGTGTGATTGCGGTCATCGACAAGCGAGACCTCGAAAACAGGTTGCCCATGGCGGGCTAAAGCGCGAACCGCGTCCTGCCTCCTTACGACGACATCCGGGTATCGAGTGCGGTCGATATAGAGCAGAGCTTTTCCTGCCGCGATCTTGGATTGCCAAGCCGCCGGGTTCGCAGTTTCAACCGAGTTCGATTTTTCCGCGCCGGTACGCAAGACCGCCTCAATTTCAAGCTGCGGCCTATGCTGATCTTTTGCGCCGCCGCTCATAGGCGACAAGCGGACTGTTTCGGCAAACCTGCCGTCAACAGCCGAAACAACCGCATCGCGGACGCTATGGAAGGATGATCCCACCGGCATACTATTCTCCAAAGGTTGCGCTCGCGGTGGAGCCGCTATAGCAAAAGCGTCACGGAGAATGGATGACGGAAGCTATGGTGCAACAGGTGATCGATCGGATGCACGCGGCGAAACGCCCAGAGCTGTTGATGCTCCTCGCGGCGGCGATCACGGAAATAACCATCTTCGGTCGCGCGCATTATGATGACACAGACCCCGTCGGTCCTCTCCGCCAAACAAATGAAGCGATCCATCGCCTCGCAGGCCATTTAAGATGCCTCGCCGACCCAAGCGAAGCATTCACCGAAAGCCGTGCGGCAGGGATCACCGAACAACTGGTGCTCCTGCCCCCTGCCGCTATTTCTCGAATTTTTGGGCACGCGGCCTAATTCGAGGTTTTGACCTGCACCAAGCAATCGGGCTGCTTGCAGACTGAAAGCATGTTCGACTGCGATTTCAGTTCGAGGCCGACGCCGTGATCCAGCTCCTTCGTGGATATGAAGATCGAGCCCTCTTCATCGACGGTCGGCGCCTGATTGACGCGTTCGATATGATAGGCCGGACCATCATAGGTGCGGAACATGGATTGCGTGTCGGAAGGATAGACCGTGCCGGAGTTGTCATCGACATTCTTAACGGTCGAAATGGAGCCGTCGTTGCTCTTGATTGGCAATCCGCCCTTATATTCGCGCCAGACGATATCGCCGAACTCGAACACACGGCCCCAATTTCCGCCGAGACGCTGGCGCTCCAACTGCGTATGAAGGCCGGAGTTCTGCGCCTGCACCCAGAATTTTTCGACCTTCGAATGGGAAATCAGCTTTGAGAAAAACTTGGTGTCGATAACGGCTTCAACACCGCCGACCGTCTCGCCCTTGACGTTGCTCAGGATATGGTCGCTGACTTCCTCGCATTTCTGACGGACATCGGTTCCGGCAGTGCCCAAGACGAAATCAACTTCCTTCTTTTCGACGCCGAAGACATCATAGAGATTGTAGAGCGTGCGCAGCTTGCCGTCCTTGATCTCGCCGCGCAGCATTCCGAGCCGCAGAAACTCACGCGTGATGGCGTGGTTTTTGCGAATGGTGATGAGCTTGCGTTCAAGTTCCGCATCAAGCGAAACGTCCGTAATCTGCCCATTCACAACTTCGAGCAGGCCATCGATGTCGCCGACGAGGATGTTTTCGAAATGGGTGAAATGCGGAATAGACAGGATGATGCCGGTTTGAGCGCCATCATCGGCGATCTCGCCGGGACCGCCCGGCTCCTGATGAGACAGAATAACAATCTGCCCCTCACGATAGTCGATGCGGACGAGGCGGGACCGCTTCGGTTCCCCCGGCGCGATATTCAGCGCATTGAGAAGACCGAAGGTGTTCGGCAGCTTGTTGACCTCCGTCGTGAGGTCAACATTCGAATAGGGCAAAACGATTTCCGGCATGGCGGATTGGATCCTTGTATCCTGATAGGCATGGGAACCCCTACCCGCGAGCGCGAGACAGAAATTCCGGCGAATGATGGAGGGATGGGTTAGGCGCGGACGATCAGTCCAAGGCGCTCTTCAATGTCTTCGAGCGCCGCAGCCTTTTCGGCGTCGGTGACATCTGCCGGCCAGATAATGGCGGCGCGGTTGAGAACCGAGAGACGGCGCGCGCAAAGAACGCCGCCGACAAGATCGATGGCCACGGGTGCTTCGCAATCCTTGAGGCAGACACCATGGACGATCTGACTGCCGTCCGTTGCGGACGGGTCCCATGCCACCAGCTTGCCGAGCTTCGCGCCGGCAGGAGCTTGCTCGGTTCCGACGATCTTCCCGACGAGCTGACCCATTTTCACGATCCGGGTCGCATCCTCGCCACCAAGCAAGGTGCCGACGCTACGGCAGATTTCGGCATCGACTTCTTTTTTCAGCAGCGTGGACATGCCCGGCGTCTGCTGGAATTTCATGACAGGCAGAATGCCCATGTTCGTGTCCTTTCACGGAAAATGTGTCGCAGATGAGATGTTGGCAGCCGGGCCGTTTATGCCTTGGTGCGCTGCACGCGGGCGTCGATCCGAGCCGAGAGGCCGGATTTCGCCTGCGGCTTGCCACCTACCGGCTCGCGATTGAGGCCCTGCGCATTCATGGTGCGAGGCGGCTGATATTCCGGCTCGACACCATCGCCGGACTTCGGTGCGAACGAGAGGGTTGCCTTGGCAGCATCGACAGAAACACCAGTCGAGAACAGATGCTCCGCCAGCGGTTCGCGTCCCTTGGCTTCGTCGAGTGCCATGATTGCGGCGCGGCGCTCGCGATCCTCCTTCACGGCACTATCCGCCGAGGCCGTCAGCTTTTCGATTTGCGCTTTCAGGCCAGCATTTTCAGTCGCAAGGCTGTCCGCACGCTCTTTGTCGTTCATGGTGTTCTCCTTGATGGAAGCGGGGTTCTGATTTTTGGGAGGGGGGTTGGTCGTCATCGACCAGTTCTTGGCCTTCGACAGCGCAACGAGGTTGTTCGGAGCGTGCGCGAAAAGCCGATAATCGAAGGCCGCGACTGCCTTGGCCTTGCTCTCGGTTGTGTCGTCGGCAAAGCCTTCGGCGACGGCCTCGTCTGGTGTCAGCCAACGTTCGGCCTTCATGATGTCCCGGCATTCGTCAGCGGTCTTGCCCGACTTGGACGCATAGACACGCGCATAGGCCGTAGCCAGGGCTTCGAGCGCTTCGATAGTTTTGCTGTGATCGTCGGAGTTGCCGAACGTGTATCCACTCGGATCGTGGATCATCATCACAGCGCCCGCCGACATGGTGACGGTCTGGCCTGCCATCGCAATGAGCGATGCAGCAGATGCAGCGATCCCTTCGACCACGACATTCGTCATGCCGGGCCGCGCCGAAAGCAGCGCGTGAATGGCAGCACCTTCCGTTGCGATACCGCCGCCGGAATTGATGTGAACGGCAAGCTCCGCGTCCGCCTCGATTTGCGACAAGGCAAAGACCACATCGGCCGATGTAAAGCCGTCCTCAAAGTAATAGTCGCCGACATAGCCGGAAAGCCGCAGCTTACCGTCTTCAACAATAGCAGCCATTTTAGTGACCTCAGTAGGGGCGCATGCGACCGCTGATCGCGTATCGGGTTCGCGCGGGTTTCTCGCCTCTGGCAATCTGGCAATTGCGGATGGCCTCATTCAAAGCCCGCTGCACCTCCGCCAATGAGGCATTGGCATAGCGGCTCATGTCTTCACCGAAGCGCGCTTCCGTCACCATCTCGCCGGAAAGCAACGCCTCTTCCACGCGGCGCAGTTTCACCGCACGCGCGCACCAATCGATTTTCAGCGGGTCGGCATCATCAGCCATCAGGCAGCCTCCTTCGCGGGGTCTCTGTTTCCAACGGCTGCGGCCCCAAGGGGACCGCCGCCACCCTGCGAACGGCCAAACGGATGCGGGACGCCCTCGTCCTCGAACATCTTCTTTTCGCGCCCAAGCTGGACGATCTGTTCCTCGCCGTTCTTGCCGGCGAGAGCACATTCGTCGTGGAAGGTGGATATGCCGGTCTCGAGCCGGATTTTAGTTGCCATCGCAGCTTTGTAATCATCTGCTGAGGGTGCCGCCGGGCCGCTCCATTCCGTCTGAAAGACGCTCTCTTTGTCCCGGCTGAATGCGGCATAGCCTCCCTTGAAAGGAATGATGCCGCGAAAGATCATCTCATCCAACCAGCGCTCGAAGATGCCTTGCAAGAATGGAGCGATGATCCGGGTGCGCCTGCGCAAGACAATCGGCCAGATGCTGGCAACCGCCATGCGAACAGACGAATAAGAGGCGTTGGAGTGATCCATCGCCAGCGCCTCGTAAGTAATGCCGAGACAACGGGCGATTTCTTTCAGCAGGTTTTGGAAGAAGGGCAGATACTGCGATCCCGGCGTTGCAGCCGTGTGCATCTGGAATTCTTCACCCGGTCCGAGATGATTGATCCGGGCGGAATCGGACATCGATATGCCCTTATCCTTCAACGCCCCGATGCGGTTATCCCAGACGTCGAGCAAATCTTGCTGCAATCCGCCGATGAAGTTCGACCAGTCCCCTTCGTATCCGGCGGGAGCATCGATATCACTCAAGGTTTGAATAGCCTGAAAAGCGGTATCGCTCGGTTCCGGGCTTTTGATCGTGGCCGCGAATATCGTCTGCATCAACGCCGTCGCCAAGGTCGCATCTGCCAACTGGTCCGACTGTGCAACAACCTTCAATGCCGGGGCGATCACCGAAATGCCGCGCGGGCTATTCAGGTTCGCGGCGCGATCCATGACATGGATGACATCAGAGGCGTCAACGGTTCGATCCTGCTCAATGCCACCCGCTCTGACACGAAAACGATAGCCAACGGCCCTGCCGTCGTCATCGTGATAGATACCCTGATCTAGCCCAACGCCTTCCTCTGTCTTTCGCGGGCAACGATGCGAGGCAATCAAAGATACCTTTGTGCCGGACTTCAGGCCAAGGCGGCGTTGCTTTTCCAGCGGCAGATTGTCGAGGATGCCGAATGCCTCGCCGCTCGCCAGAAAGCTAAGAAGCGCGGCTTCCGCCATGTCTGCAATGGTCGCCTTTCCGGCGAGATCGCATTCTCTGGGGTTCCAAGCCCACCGCCGCCACGCACGTTCAACATGGCGGCACCATGCGGATGCCTGCTTTTTTGTGTATCCGAAGGATTCCAGCAGCGCGCGGCAGTTGAGCTTAAGCTCTTCACCGATGGTGTCCGTGACGATCTGCTGAATAGCGCCCGATATCCAGCCGCTGTTCTGCATGAAATCGTATGCCAAGGCGGACGCACGTTCCGCCGCCTCGCGGACATCGAGCCTTGCATCCCGCGTGATTGCCCGACGCATGCTAAGCGTGCCTGCCCTGTCACCGCGAAGGTATCGCGCGGTCATCTTGCGCGATGGAGCCGGCTGCGGTGCAGGCATATCGACCCGCACCGAGTTCGCCTTTACACGCATGCGAGGTTTGCTTTCAATCATGAGTATGACCCCCAACGCTTGCGTTGACGCGGCTTTCCAGATGGCGAAGCCGGCTGTTGTTGTTGCTTGCTGAATGGGCTTAGGTCGGCCAAATCGAACAGATCGCCCGCCTGTTCCGGCTCCCCGTGCAGCTCGCGCACAAGGTCGGCCCACCGGTCTATCGTCAGCTTTCGCTTGTTCTGAAGGTGCCAGCCGAGGGCATAGGCGTAGACGGTCATATCGAACCAGTCGTTCATGCGACCGTTGATCTTCTTCCACTTCCGCCCGGCCTTCGGATTGACCAGCCGCCTCGCCCTTCGGCTAAGGCTTGCCCGCGCTTCCTCTTCCTCGTCCACCAGAACTTCAGCGGTTAATTCCTTGGCGAAATCGGGATCGCAAAGGTTCGCTGCAAAATGGATGGTGCCGCGCGGCCATTGTCCGGCCTCATTGGCACCCTGGACGAGATTGGCGAGCGCCGCAGTCACGGCGGTTTTCACGTCATAGAGGCCAACGGGATAGAGCAAGACCTTGGCAATCACTCGCTTGCGATGGTCTTTGACATCCTTTTTTACGGGAGTGCCAAGCCATGGGAGGCCGATAGGCTCGCGACCATCAAGCGGAATGACATTCGGACGGCCAACGCAGAAGCGATAGACACGGTCGGTTGACCAGCCGGAATCGACGCCTGAAAGGTCAATCCCCTTTTCGCGCCCGCCTGATGTCGGGTAGGTCCGGCTCAAGGCGTCGGACAACTTGATCCAAGGCTCGTCGCTCTGATCGGGCGCACCCTCGAAAATCTCCCGGTCTACGAGGCAATATTGCTCACGCGGACCGATGGCATAGACACCCCACTTGATGCCGTACCCCTGAACATCGGCGGCGGAGACAAGCAACGCTGCCCACGACGGTACGATACCGGTTGGGATCATCTCGTCTCTGGCGGCATCGACGATCTTTTCCCATTCGACCGTCACGCCGCCCGGATCGTACGGCTCCGCCAAATCCTGCTGATAGAACGCCTTCAGCTTCGTGGTATCGCCTTGCGCATCTACCCATCGCTGCCAGATGTCCGTCCACTTTTCGCGAACCGCATATCCTGCCCATAAATGATAGCTCGGTTGCCAGTCGCGGCATCGCCCTTCGCAGGGCGGGCAAATCCAATCACCTATTTCGTCCGCCGCAATCTCAAGCGGAACCGGCTCTTCACCTTCTTGGACTCGGCGGGCAATCCAGTGTGCCCGCTCTTCCATCTCCCGCTTGTGACCGTCGAGGATCACACCATCGCAGCGCATGCATCGAACGTGAACCGGTAGCCCTCGTTCCTTGTCAGCGCCGCGCATCATGTCGAAGGTGATCGGCTGATAGATGTCACAATGTGGGCAAGGCATGTAACGGAAACGCTGGTCGCCGCTTTCGAAGTCGTCCGAGATCGCGCATTCACCCGCTATGCCCGGCGTGGAACCCTGCCACTCTTTTGCGAGATCGCCATACATCTTCTGACGGGCGCGGGCCTGATCGCGAGGGCTACCGCGACCGTCCACGTCCTTCGGATAGCCGGTCACCTCGTCCATCGCGAGATATTTGATCGATACCATCTGCAAGCCCTTGGAGGAGCCTGCATTGACGATCTGGCAAAAGCCGCCGGCATAGCGCTTGAACGACGTGGTACTTCCCTGCTCGTCACGGCTGTTGACCGGCAAGACCTTGTGCGCAATGCGCTTCGAAGCCTCAATGGTCGGCTGAAGCTTGATGCGGTTGAACTTGGTTGCCTCTTCGAGCGTCGGCAGAACGATCATCATCGAACCGGGCGCCTGGTCTACGATGAAGCAGAACCAGTTTTCGATTGCGGTCGATTTTCCAAGCTGCGCGGCCCATCGGCATGTCACGCGCCGGGCCGGATGATCGGGATGCAAGCAATCCTGCGGCTCGCGCAGGTATGGCACACGGTCGGTGCGAAAGTCGCCGGGCCAGGGCGAACCCGATTCCGGCGAAACCTTGCGATGACGATCAGCAAACTCGCTTATCGTCAAATCCTCCGCCGGACGGCTTGCTGCGGCCAAGCCCCCAAAGAGGATAGCTGCGCCATTTGACAGCTCTGGAAACTGTGCCCGGAGATCGTGAAAGCTCACTGCAAAGCCTGCCCTGTTTCATGGTATTGGCCATCGCCGCCCGCTTCGGACTGCCGCCGCATTCCGTCGAGCCTCTTCAGGATTTCGCGGTTGAAGACGCTCAAGCCCTCCCTCGCAAAGCCTTTGAGCGCGAGACGGGCCATGCGCTCATCCCATCCGTATTTGAGGGACAAGCCGGCGGCTTCCGTTTCAATGGCGCGCTCGAATGCGCTCTGCATCAGAGCGATTGCATCGCGCCCGCCCTGATCGACCTCCGCAACGATGGTCAATTCGCCGCGACGCTCGGCAAGGTCCATTTCCTTCAGCTCGGCCTCCGCCTGCGCCTTACGGGCGGCACCGTCTGATTGCGTGCCCTTAAGACGGGGCGGCGGTGCAGATGGCATTGAGGCCGCAGCTGACGCACCGGCCGGCTGGACGAACAGCGGAGCCACCTCCGTCCTGATACGGATATTCTCGCTGCGATGGGCAACGAGTGCGCCAAATTCGACAAGGTTCGATTTGCCGTCCGCCTTTAGCGGCAGAGCCTCGGCATGTTGTTTCAGATAGCGCGACAGCGTCGAGCGGTCGATCCGGTCACCGACTGCGCTCAAGCGAGCGGCGGCGTCGGTGATCGATATCCATTCCTCGGTCATCAAATCCATCCGTGCATCCACACGCGTGCAGAACGTGTATCCGTGTACCGCTTTTCGAAAGTGCTACTGGCGAAATCCCGCAGTCCCCCAGGCCCGTCCATGGAAGATGTCGGCAAACCGGTCCCTGAATGGGGGGGTGGGGGGTGCCCGGCCCGGAGGGGTCGAGGGGGTGGCCCCTGTCAGGGGACCAGCTTGTTCAAGGCGGCTTCGACCCGTTCCTTGAGCAACGGCGCTGCGAGCCGATGGAAGGCAGCAGAGGTTGCGCCCGTCGTCATTTCCTTCGGGATAAATACGCCCGACCGCGCAAAGGTGATCTTGGTGCCCGATCTGTTCAGGCGATAGAAGACATGCCCGTTGAACCGTGGAACGTCCTTGCGGTCGGGGAAGAGACCACCCCGCATAAACGATCCGGGATAGAGCGTTGGCTTACCGAACGGACGCGCCACCACGCCAGCCGGCGTTTCCTTCGGGCGCAGAAACTTCAAACGAATGTTCCCGCCTTGCGTCGTCATGTCGTAGTAGAGTTTGCCGGGCCGCGCCGCCGATGGGTTGCCAATGGCTCTGACGATGGTGGCACGCGGCAGGCCGGTTTGCTTCGTCAGCTCGCGAATGACAACGGTCTTGGCGCGATTGCCGACCTGATTGACGATGCGCGGCAGAACTTTCGGGAAGCGCTCTTTCAGCGCACCGATACGCTTGCCGTACTCCGACAGGTTGCGGTCAACCCATTGCATGGATAGCGCGGTCATCGGCAGGCCCTACCTATGGGAAACAGAAAAGGCGATCACTCTGGACCGCCTTCGACATGATGATGATTTTTTCAATGCAGTAGCACCGGGCTTGAATCGATGCCTCCAACGAGGCCATTCAAGCAGGGTCTGACTGGTTTACCCACGCGGAGGCTCTTGCCTCACTTCCGGCCCGTTCTTGTCGGGCGGGTCAAACGCTAACCGAGATCATCAGATCAACCTGACCCTTTCTAGTCACAGCTTTTCGAGCAATGCAAGAGGGGTACGCTTGAGATTGTGCCATTGTCCATGAACGCAAGCTGTGATGTCAGCATGCAGCATAGCCGGGCTGTCGTTGCGATGCAGACGGGTCGCGTGGAGCTTCTCAATCACTCCCTCAATCCCCTTGAAAGGACCGAAGCCGAAGAGCACACGGTCGCCCAGATTGAACTCAAAATCCGCAGCGGCGCGCAATTCCAGATCCGTCAAAGCGATGAATCGGCTCACATCTTCCTGTGATACACGCCACGGCTTTTCGCACCCGCCAACGATATCGACCACGCCTTTTACTTGGCGCAGACCAACGAAGGCAGCGGGCGACGGAACAATTTTGATGAGGAGATAGCCGGCGAGCAAAGGCGTCTTCTCGCCCTCAGAAACTCGTCCGCGTTTGTAGGTGCGAGGTCCCGGCACCATCGGAAATGCCGTGACAATTTTTTCGTCATCCAAAAGTTTTTTTACAACCAGCTCACGATGGTCAGGGGTCTGGATCGCAAACCACGCCGCCTTGCTGGCGAACGACGGGTGCGATTCGGATGCCATGGAGAGCATGGTCGCCTTGATTCGCTTCCGCGCCACGACACGATCAAGCACAGCGTCGAACTTCGATGCGTCGTAGAGGGTAGTATCAACCGTCTTGCAGGCGGCGTAGGTTTTCACGTTATGCATCATTGGAAATTCCCTCGTTAACTAGCCGTTCAAATGCAAACCACGCCTCACTAACCGCCGCGTCCAAGTCAGTGATTTCGGATGAGACCGGCGGGAAAAAGAAACGTTCGACGTTCCCGTCTGGCGTTGGCACCCATGGCAATCCGGTTCTGGCAAAGAACCGCTCCCATGCCGCGCACAACTCGCCAGTGCGGCCAACGCTGTCGAAACCTTCGGAGACGCGGAAGACGTTCGGAGCAACCGTCATGCCCTTACGGTCCTGTACGCGCTCATCCATGGTGTTGACCTTCGGCCAGCCATGCTTGATGCGACGGTCCCGCAGGATGGCATCAGCCCTTTCGCCACCTTCGGCCACGAGGGACCGGAGCAACGGCGGCAATGCCGGCATCGTGGCCGATGCGGGTTTCAGCAACTCGGCACAACGTCCGGCGTGCCATGCCCTCGAATACGGCTTGTGGACGATTGGCAGAGCAACGTCCGACTTCGGGTCCTCAAGCTTTTCCCAATCTCGCCCGGTCAGGTAAGCCCCGGCCCACGGAACCGATATTTTCGCTTTCTCGGCCCGCTCGATGTAGGTCGGAGATTTGGCGATGCATTCGGCGCGCTGCTCTTGCGAGAGCTTCTGCCACGCCTTCCGGCCAGCATATTCGCTGTCTTTGTCCCGCGTCGGCCATTTGGCATACCAGCGACGGAAAGCGCGCTCGACGGCTTCGGGCTTTTCTTCCGAGCCTTCGTCGCGCGCATCTCTCTCTTGCTGATAATCAGTATTTGCTAGATATAAGTTATTACTAAGTGCCGATTTTGCCGGCGCCGGCAAAACCGGCGACGGTTTTACCGGCGCCGGCATTTCAGTCTGCGGTAGAAATGCAACACTTTCGTTCTGGCCGGACTGATCATCCGACGCGGACGCGCGGGGTTCGTCAAAGATTACCAGCATGGACGCACCGAACTTGCCATCAGCGCGCCCTTGCTCGCGTTCGGCATAGCCAAACTCGACAAGCTCCCCGATCATCTTGCGTGCTTTGTCGCGCCCGCAGCCGCCCTTCTTCATGATATCGCCGATAACGACGATCCAGTTGTCGGGCTTGGAAAGCAGGTAGCCGAGCAGCCAGCGCGCTTCCATGGAGAGGCGATCATCTTCAAAGACACGGTTCGGGATCGGGACATAACCCGAGTTGCGCACGCCGCGCCGGATGTTAGATTCTTGGCTCATAGCGAAGCCTCGCGTCGCAATTTTAATCGCCCATAGCGATATTTTCGCTTGCGCGAAATATCGCCATTGGCTATATAAAGTTCATGAAAAAGATCGCTTACAGCAAGGACGCCACGAAAGCCCTTCGCAAAATGCAGCCGAAGCGCGCAGCCGCCATCGTTGCAAAGGTCGAAGCATTTGCGAATGGCGAAGCGGTCGATCTGAAGAAACTGCAAGGAAGCGAATTCTTCCGCATCCGTGTCGGTCAGGATCGCGTCATCATCGATGACCAGACCATGACGGTATTGGTTGTCAAAGCCGGCCCGCGCGGCGATATCTACAAGGAATAGGAGACCACCATGGGCGAGATCAATCGCATCACTATCGAAGGCAAGGGCTACGTGCTCATGCCCGAAGCGGACTATGAAGATTTGCTCGACATCGTCGATGCCCGCGCCGTCAAGGCACGCATTGACGCTGGCGAAGAGACTTGGCCCGACAACGTCGTGAAGGCGCTGATCGCTGGCGAAAACCCGGCACGTGTTTTTCGCAAGCATCGCGGCATGACGATGGCCGAGCTTGCCGAGAAAACCGGACTGTCTCAGCCCTACGTGTCCGAGATCGAGACCGGCAAAAAGGCGGGATCGATCGAAGCATTGAAAGCAATTGCTGGCGCTTTGATGATCAGCCTGGACGATTTGACGTAAGATCATATCGCCCTCACCATGCCGACAGTCGTTGCCAGCTCCAGGGTTGCGCCGTCAAGCGACTCTTTGATCTTAGGGGCAAGCATGCCGAGCGGGCCGCGAACGGCACGCATCGCCGAAAGCTCGACATCGAGATAATCGATCCCCGCTTGAAGCCCCGCTTTGCGCAGAATGGCGCGTATGCTGCCGTCCTCGCGATACAGAACGGCGGAAGGGCACGCAAACAGCCATTGCGCGCGCTCGGCGTCGGTCTTGCAATCCGCAAGCAGCTCAACGATTGGCAAAATCACACTCATGCCGCCTCGCTTTCCACCGTCTGCGCCGCTTCGGCAGGCATGTAGTCCTGCCAGTCAACGCGCCGCGTTGGTATCCACTTCTCTTTGTCGCCGTAGGTGCCGTCTTCCTGCAGCTCCCAAACGAACCAGCCGGTATTCATGCGACTGCTGGCCTTTTCGCCGTCCCATCCGTCGCGGTGCATCATCGGGAGGCGGTGCTTGAAGATGTAGACGCGGGACGGCGGGCAATCGTCCATGGCGAAATTGCGATCATCGTCCGCAAAGCCGCACAGGAAATTGAGGTTGAGCAGTAAAGCCATCTTGCGCGGGCGGAAAACGCGCAGCGCGTGGGCGACGAAAGCATTCAGAACATCGCCGTAGGGTGGGTTCGTCACGATGTCGTAAGATCCGCTTTCCGGCGGATGTGAAGTCAGGAAGTCTTGCACCGCCTGTATTTCGCCGTGCTGGTCCGCCGTGTCGTAATCGATCAGATCGGCCAGGACGACCCCATAGCCGGCCAGTTCGAGCATGCGGGTAATCGCGCCGCGCCCGCAGGCCGGCTCAAACACGGTCGCACTAAAGGTTTCGAATGCTAGAATCGTATGCATCGCTTCCGGCGGGGTTTCATAAAGATTGTTACCGCGCGCTTCCTTCGTCGCGCTCGCCGTGCCCACCGCCGCCCGAAGATTGGCGCGCGTCGGCCCAAGCCCGGCAGAAAGCCGCGCCTGAATTGCGCGCTCGACAATGCCCGGCTCGCGATGTTCCGCCGCTGCCAGCTTGCGCGCTTCATGGATTTCCTTGCGCGAAAGGCCAGTATCCGCAGCAGTTAACCCGTTTCCATCGGAAACGGGTTTCAGCCTCCCTCCCTTCGAAATCTTGCCTGCCGCCTGCGCCTCGTCCCACTTGTCGGCGATGATTATTTTTGCGCGGGTTTCGATCAGCAACGCGAGACCCTGCATACGCCGTGCCTTGGCGACCAGCTTTTCCGTCGCGCCGATCTGCTCGGCGAACTGCGCCGCCGTCTTGGCTTGCGCATAGGCGATGGATGCAATAATGCGAGCGTTGACGACATCACCCGCATCCAGAAGTTCACCAGCTTGCTCGACAAGCGCCACCAGCCCGGAGGCGTCGGCAGAGGGCAGGATATCCGACAAATTTTGAGAGATATCCGCAGAAACGGGCAAGTCGCCCGGTTCCGCTATGCCTTGCAGCAAAGCAAGCATTTCGCGGGCGCGCTCGGTCGGATAGTAGGTTTTCGCGTCTTGCTTATCGCGTTTCAGATAGCCGTTACCAACGGCATTGTTTGCCGCCGTCACATGCCTTGGCTCTGTCGCCTTCACGACGCCTTCGCTAACGGCTGTCTTGATGAGCGCTAGCGCGTTCGGACCGGGCTTGGGGAGTTTTACGGATGAATAGCCGGCCATCAGTTCGCCCTCATCAATCGATCGAGGTAGGCTTGCCCGAGGCCAGTCAGCTTCGCAGTCCGTTCGTCTTCGCAAATATGCAGATAGCCGCCGCGGCGGCATTCCAGCGCGAGTTGGCGACGGCCAAGGCCGGTTGCGATTTCAATGCGTCCGCCGGCAAACTGCACTTCACGCAGAAAACCCCTTGCACGTTCGGACAAGGGGCGGGACATCAGCTCATCAATGGCGTGATCGGTTTGAGGTTTCATTGTCCGCCTCCGACCACATGGAAGCCGACTTTTTGCCCGCCGGACGCCTTGACGCTGGCGAGCACCTTTCGATAGGCCGCAATCCCGATTTCCAGCTCCGCCGCATCCCGGTCCATCTTGGCCGCCTCCGCAGGCGTCACCCACAGATCGGCAATCGCGACAGCTCCGCCGGAAATAAGGTCGCCGGCCTTGCGAACCGCGTCGGAATAGGCAGCAATAAGGCAGTGATTTGCCCCGCGTTCGCCTCCCGGCTCGACCAGCCGTTTGCCGTGCAGTTCCGCCATCGCCGAGGTGACGACCTGCACATCGCAATCAGTTTCCAGGGCGTAAACGGCGTGCAACGGCATCATTTCCGGGTCCGTCGCATTGTTCATGCGCCCGATATGACTTTTCGAGATCGAAGAGATTTCCGCAGCTCGCTCGATGCCGCCGACAAGCCGGATAAGATCGCGCTGTGCTGCCTTGATACGATGAAACCATGCAGTTTGAATCATGAGACAAAGCCTTTCCCGCACCGGGAATTTCCCAGTGTTTTTCCCGTGGTGGGAATTGATCGAAGATGAGAAATTCAGGGCGTTAGGAAGCTACGGAGGTCCACATGCAAAACGAGATTTCACCGCGCCGGGCGACAAGAAGGAAAGCGCCACAGGGCGGGGCGCCGCAGGCAGGGAGGATTGGCCGCGCGAAAGACGGAATAGGTGGGTCAATCTCCCGCCTCATAAAAATGAGAAGCCGCCACGAACGAGCGAACGATTGAGCCTGCTGATAGGCTTCCACTCGATGCCTCTTCGATCCGAACCAATAGCGACGGACGTGGCAAGACACGGCAGGCCTCCCACTTGGAAACCATGCCTTTGGTCGCGCCAACGCGCTTGCCGAACGCATCTTGCGTCAATTGGTGTTCACGCCGGTATTTCGCAATGGGATGTTCCATAGGTCGATAAGTTTCATAACTTGCAACTTTTTGCAAGAGGCCAAGTTTCACGATGCACTAACGCTTTCCGTTCGTCACGCAAGTAAAGTTGAAACATGAGCAACATCAGCCCTATTCACGCGAACAAGACACCGCAGAGAATCCACTACATTCCAGAGTGGGCGGAGATGCGTCACCTCAAACAGGTTAACATCGTCGAAGAATTGAACGTCGACAAAGGACTTGTTTCCAAGTGGTTTAAGGGCACACTCCCGAAGCCTGAATATCTGGAGAAGCTAGCGGCCCTGTTCCGCACGGACGTGCAAGGATTGTTTCGCGAACCCCATGATGACTGGCTAGCGAAGTTTTTCAGGGACAAAACCGAAGAGCAAAAAGAACGGGCGATTTCAATGCTCAAGCTCTTTTTCGATCAGCAAGGAAATAGCACTGGCACGGATGGTAAATAGGCGGCTACAGTAGCGCCCGCATAATCAGAAGCATTGCCAGAAGGCCTCCCAAAAAAATAATCGCACCTACTAAAGTCGATCCGCTATGCGGCTTGGAAGATACTACTTGAGCTTGACCATCCAACGCTCGCCCATCAGGCAAGTCCTCTTTGACGAAGTCGCCCTTTTGCCGACGTGCCTGCCTTGAAGCCCGGCTAATTAGACCCATCACATCGAGCCGGGAAGCGACGAATTCATAGGCCTCCCCTTCGTGATCGCCAATTATGTGCACCCCCTCGGGCGTCGGAAGAGCACCAAACCAACGAAACCCGCAGAAAGAAGCACCTGCAGCGTCATATAATGACAGCCACAGATCCCGACTTGAAACCATCTCAGCAGCTATTCCCGCTAGGACCTCGTGGTCAGGATCGTCAACTCCATCAACAGCGCCCCTATCGAAGCCGTCGCGATACACCCGGTAAACAAACCATCTCGCGAGATGCACCTCATCAATCCACTTGCTGGTGATCCGATCAAATATCGCCGCTCGACTTGAGTAGTTCGTAAAATCCGCCCCAAAGCGCTCCGCCAATCGTCGGTCGCGCTCGTCCGCAGGATGTCGCAGATCTTTGGCATTCGTTATCAAGTCAGACGCCTCCAACATCGATAACCCAGCCTTTGGAAGGCGACCTATAAGGTCGCGTAGATAGTCGAGCTGCGCATCGGAGGCTGGAATAGCTTCACCCAGGCGGACGGAGAATACTTCGCCAACTTGCTGATCATGAGCAAGCGCGGCCCTAAGCCCGGCCTCATCAACCGCATAGCGGTTGCGCTTGCTGCGCCGTCCCGTACTCACCTTTTTGAATTCATATTCGAAATAAGCCACCAGAACACCCCACCCACAAGCAACGGCATCGGAAATGCCAGCAATACTCGTCAAGCGGGTATCGTAATGAAGTGCTGGCGCATCAACAAGATTCCACGAAGTTTCACGCCACACTCAAAAAAGTTGCATTTTATGAAACTCTAAGCTCTTGTAAAAAGTTGCAACTTATGAAACTTAATGATCCATCCAAGCGCCGCTAACGCGGTGACGCACTGGACCGGCAGCAACAACCCGCACCCAAGACCGGATGGAGAAAGCAATGCGCAATATTCCGAGAGAGATGGCTGATCTAGCACGCGAACGCGGCAGTGGCGTGACCGAGGCCGAGCTGAGGGCCGAGGGCTTCACCAAAGACGAAATCGAAAAGCACGCGCCGGAAGCGGCGGAACTTCTGCGCGCCGCCGAGGACGCATGCGCTGCGTGATCTACATCCGCTCCGGCTTCTGGCCTGCTTCCCGAGCGGATGAACGGAGATCACATCATGTTCCGCATTTCCCCAATGACAGAGACACCCACGAGCCTGCCTCGGCTCACTCAGGAAATGCGCGCGCTCTGCGCTGCAATCGGTCTCATCACCGCCACCATGGCCCTCACCATGCTGGTACTCACGCTGCCCATCTAACAGAGCAAGGCATATGAAGCAGTCGATCATTGCCACACCCGCATCGAAGCAGGCGCTTTTTCGTGTCCGCTTCTATGACGGAACTACCATCACCACCGCCGCCGGCAACTCCTTGCACGCCGAGCAGAAGGCGCGCCGCCTGCGCTCCGGCCTCGTGGAATCCATCCGTATTGTAAAAGGAAAACGCTAGATGCACATACCCGACGCAACAATTGACATCATCATGCCGCCGCAGCGCCCTCGCCTACGCCGCAGCGACGTGCCAAATTATCTTGCCACAAAGCATGGCATCGACATTGCTGTTTCGACGCTCGCCAAAATGGCAACGGTGGGTGGCGGGCCAGCTATGCAATATAGCGGACGCATTCCGCTCTATCACATTCTGGACCTGGACGCTTGGGCAGAAGAGCGTCTGTCGAAGGCCGTTCGCTCAACCTCGGAGCGGGGTTAAGCAGGCGTAGCCTACGACGCCGTAACGGTGACGTCTCGCTCATGGCGCTTTACTCTAACAGCGAAGATTAAGCCTGACTCGGAGCAGGTACATGAGGCCAACTTTGGGAATACTTTATAGATCGGTAAGTTCGATTAAGCTGGTTCTATTATTTGGTGTGGCTAGATGGATGCTAGCATGCGGATATTGAGTCGCTACCACCGTCTGAATTTGCGTCCGCGTTTCTATCGACGCTCGCGACCCGACGATTATCGACTTCACCAAATCACTCGGAAACCCGATAAGATGGATTGGATCTGGCTGCAAAGGTATAGTTTTCTCTATTTGGTCGAGGCTGCAATACATTCTCCACTCTTTCTCATAGGACCAGGACGTCATTTTGGAGCCAAATGCTGCTTCTGGATTTTCAAGAAACTCATCAATAATACCATCGCTGTAATGGACTTGGTGCAATCTGGTTTTGGACACGTCCGATTCGCTCTTGAACCACCAATGGTTCGTGAAAAATTCGATTACAAAACCAGTGCTATTGCTAGCGTAATGCGCCCACATCGGCGAAATGCCGAAATCCTCGGATAGAGACAGACAAAGCATGCCGGTGCCAACCAATTCGAGAAAATATTCGCGAGCTTCGTCCGAGCCGAATTGATCAGCGAGCTGGCTTGCCTCAAAAGCAAGCCCGTCACGAAATTGCTTTTCCTTTCCCTGTTTGTAAAATTCCGAGAGCGCTGTACGACGCTCCTTCCGATTCGGCGCCCTTCCCAATCTCTCGGAAAGCGCCTTGATGATATTGGCTTCAAGGGTGGGTTTAGAGGCAAGGTCTCCCTCTATGCTCGCAATTAACTCGCGAAAACGCGGGCCAGCAATGCGCTCAAAAGTCTTTCGCACCTCGAAAATGTCATTGGTGTTCGACATTTGAGTGAATTTCAGAGTTCCAGCCCCTAGAACGTCGCTGACTCGTTCTGGCGCGAGGTATTTGAACAGCGAATTGGGGGGGAGTGGGCGTGTGTCACTGCTGGTAAAATGCATGGGCACCATTTTCATCGCAAAGTAGTGGTTGGCGACAAGCCCTGTTCCAGAAAGCGCCAAAGCCGGCAACAGGAACTTTGGGATATCGAAAATTGAGACCGCTCTGACGGAACTCACCTGCAACTGTTTTAATTAGACTTCGCCTGCGCCCGCCCCAATCTTCGAATCAGCTTGTCCGGGACTGACTACGCAAACATTCGACCGCCGCTTCAAGTAGCACCTCATCAGGCATAATTGAGCCCCATTCCTTCCAGAAATCCCGCGTTGCGCTGTCAGGTTTCACCTGCGGTTGATCGAGCTTGATCCGAGTTGGCAATAGGACGGCGTCGCCCAACAGCAATGCCTCGCCAGTATCGAGCAACGGCAGCATAGCGGTAAGGCCAACGAGGGAGTCTGGCATCAATCTCTTGATTACGTTCTGGTCACTGTCGTTCGTCAACCTCAAGGCAAGGAAGTTATTACACTGAGAAAGAATAGTCCTGCTCACGTCAGAGGGCCTTTGGCTTACTACAAGCAATGAAAATCCGTACTTTCTTCCCTCTTTCGCGATGCGCTCGAATGACCATAGCGCCTGTCTCTGAACTGAATCAGCATCATCTTTTACTGGTAAGTACAAATGGGCTTCATCGCACAGAAGAGTGACTGGCGTCCGAGCATCGGTGTTCATCCAAAATTGTACGTCATAGAGGAGACGAGCTAGCGTTCCCGTAACGACTGGAAGCACATCTGCAGGAACCTCCGAGAAATCGATCACCTTTATCCCATTGCCCGAATCCGCGCGCAAAAGCTTGACAATTTGCTTGGCGAGCCATCCGTAATCTAAGGCTTCCGCCGGTGGTGCGAACATGAACCCATAGCGGCGATCATCCAGCTTCGCCTCGAGACGAGAGAGGAAGCGTGTAAGCTTATTTTCCCACTCACCAGTAACGGGCTTACCAGTCGCCGCTGATATACCTTTGGAGGTGTTGTCATCTTTAAGTTTGTCGACGAGGTCTTCGATTTTGTATGGGATCGGCGAGTCAACTGTAAAGGTCTCTTTCACCTTGGATTTGCCCGACTTATCCAACGTCGCTCCCTTCAGATCACGGACATGAAGGGTAAATCGAGAAGCCTGATTAGGAGCGTTCTGATCGCTGCGGTCCAATATCATTGACAGCATTTCATCGCGGTTCAATAGCCAGTATGGCAAAAACAGCGTGTCATCTTTCGGCGCGGCGAGGTCGCCAGGACCCGCGACCCGGAACCGCTGCGCGAAGCCCCCTTTGCTCTTATCCGCAAGTGGCTCATATTCCCCATGCATGTCGAAAACAACGATGTTGGGATATTTGAGCTTAGCCGCTCTTTCGAGAATGAGGGCGACAGCCCAGCTTTTGCCAGACCCAGTACTTCCCAGGATTGCTGCATGACGTTGGAAAAAACGATCACCGCTCGCGATTGCGTCTGCGCTCCGATCGGCGACGAAAGTGCCAAGTTTTAATCTCTCTTCTTCCGGAAAACCCGCTCCAAGGATACCCATGAAGCGCTGAAGATTCCCCCCCTCAATGACGAAACAATCGCGATCAATTTGGGGGAAGCTATCAGCTCCGCGCTTAAAGGTATTGGCCCTATCACCATCCACCGTGCGATACGTACCAATGACGAACGCCTGCATGTGATCCGCTGGTGAGACCGTCAGGGGTGCAAAGTCGCCCCCTTCTGGATCGGGAAGCTCCTCGCGAAGTAAACGAGTCACTCGGTCGGTCATCGCAATCAGAAATTCCGCCTGCGTTGCACCTTTAATGGCAATCAGCTGACCGATCCCGACACGAGTTAACATCTCGGAATTTGTGACGTCGATTGCCACACGGCTGGTATCAACACCGGCCACCCGCCCAATCTTGTCATTATCAGTAAACTCGAGCGCTATACTTGTCATGCCGACAGAACTCCCTTCACAAATCCATCCAAATCCCAGTATTCAATGCCGGGATAAAATATTTCGGCTCCATCAACGACAATATTGGCCCCTTTTATACCTTCCGTCTCGCGGAACTCGATGGCCACGACATTCTTATTTTCTATCGAAATTGTTTTAGCTTTCGGTGATAGCTCGTAGGTCAATATAACTGTCTTCACGCCGGACCTGATGCGAGGCGTGAGATGCGTCTCCAGGTGATCGTCATTGAACCCGTAGCCAATGATCAGGAACCTTCTTGCCTTGTCTATGGCGTCGTTCCCTTTCTCACGATGCTTGTCAAAGGGACTTTCGTAACCGTTCCTGAACTTATTCAACCCTGGCGTAATTATAAGGCGAGGAAGCGGAAGCACGCCGGCATAGCGAACAGGACTGCCCTCCCTATGATACCAATCAAGACTTCCATGAGGCTTAAACACATTCGCCTTATTCGCGAACTTGTAGCGGACATTCCTGCCTACCAATTTCGCGCCGCGGCAGAAGCTCCAATATGTTTCTTGTGGTTCCAGCTTTGCCGCGAACTGACCAGAGAACATGGTGTCGACACCAAGACCTGCTTCCTCACACGCGATCTCGGCAAGCCGGTCATAGTTTGTCGTAACAATTGGAATGCCGGTGTCAGGCCTTAGCAAATGAGGAATGAGCTTCGTGAGGCGAAGCGTCCTTGCTTTACTAAAGATCTCTGCAACGATAGTCGCTTCGGCGGCTGCAATGAATTCGCCGGTGCTCTGTACAATGGCGGCTTCAAGTGACGGCGTAGGCACATGTTTTAATAGCGCCGCCTCAAGTCCATCGGTTTGGATAGAGGGGTGAATTTGCTCCCACAGCTTATTATCGTCATCGGATAAACTTGAGGGAATGTGTGTTACAAGGTGGCGACCGAGCGGCCCCATGCCAGGAACGCCCTCCGCACATGAAAGCCCTGAGCCGATCACCAAAACTAGACCATCCCCAAGGTGGCCCTGTAGCCGCTTTTTTAACGTATTGAGCTCCACTGCCTCGCCATTTGCATGCATCCATCTTCAACCTTGAGATTTATAAGCGATTTTCTCATGCTCGCAATAGGGCATGCCACTTTGATGGAAGCAAAGCTAGTTTCGCGAGCCTCTAAATTGTGCAGAACCCACAGCCTGTCGCGATACTCAACATGACCTATCCTTGCGAATCGGTTGTCATCATTTTCAAAACCTCGCTAGACACTTTGTCCGCCGCCGCGATCAACACGCTATCGAGGTGATGCACATATCGTTGCGTTACATTGCCCGCGGCATGCCCCAACAGCGCGGATATTGTGATCTCGGTAAATCCTAGATCACCTGCCACGCTGGCGTAGGAATGCCTTAGCGTGTGCGATGTAACGCCTTCCAACCCCGCCTTTTCGGTCAAACGGTCAAGCGCATCATCCAACGCAGTATAGTGGCCGTTCTCGCTTCGCGGCCCCGGCAACACGAAGGGGTTTCGATCATACCGCGAAACCTTATCAAGCACATCAAACACCACACTTCCTACCGGGCGAACAGACGCATCCTCTTTCGAATCATCAAGGCGCAAGCAGCTTCCGGATTTATCGACCTCAGACCACATCAATCCCGCAATTTCGCTCAAACGAAAGCCGGTTAGCAAAAACAGTTTGGTGCCTATGATACCTTGCCACAGCTCATCGTCGGATGTTTCGAGCACCTTACCGAGCGCGCGATACTCCGCCGCGCTAAGCCGCCGCGTTCGCTTGCCCACAGCAGGTTTTTTTATACCGCGCACGGGGTTATTCGCTATTATTCCTTCGGAAACGGCATAGGTTAGAATGGCACTTAAAAGTGTCACCGTCTGCGATGCGGTTCCCGCCCCGCCCCTGACGACCGCCCGCCCTCGTAGCTTACCTGTTTTCTCGTTCGCTGCTGTCTTGCCGGTCGTCACGTCGCGCATCATTTTAATTGCGTCGGCGGTTGTAAGTTCCTGCACGAGCCGATTACCCATAAGCGGGATGATGTGTCGGGTCGCACGCCCCCTATCGACATAGAGTGTCGAAGACTTCTTCGGTTTCCCGCGCTTGCCAAAGATCAGTCCCTTATCCGCAGCCTCGAAATACATATCGCACAGTTCTTTGACCGTCAGCGCTTTGCGTCGGGTCAAGCGATCAAGCTGCGGATCGTCGCCACGAGCGACATCACCGAGGACACCTTTGGCTTCCTTTCGGGCTTCCTCAACCGTCAGCGGACCATGGATGCCAATCTTGAAACGACGCGATTGTTTGCCTGCCCTATACTGAGCAACATAGGTCTTGCGTCCGCTCGGCCAGACGCGGACTCCGAACCCCGGCAACTCGTCGTCCCATGCGAAATAGTCTTTGTCGCGAGCCTCAAGGGCGTCTATCATTCTCTTCGTCAATTTAGCCAAACTGGCTCACTCCACCCGCTACAGGAAGCATATAGGAAGCGGCAGGAAGCAAATCAGGGTAAATTTGATCCAGACCGTTGTAATCGCGGAAAAGGCTTACCGCTTGATCTGGATAGCAAAATCGAAATGGGGTAAACAAGAGGAAGCAGCGGAAAAACGTTCACGTTTGCCTTCCGATTCCAAAGGTCACAGGTTCGAATCCTGTCGGGTGCGCCAAGCCTTCTCGGGGTCCGTTCTGGACACATGGGTTACGGTTTATTCCTGAGACATAGGTAACACTTTTGGACCGAAAGGGTTCGGCAAAGGTTCAAGCCT